>Ga0116231_10000045_pt1 | contig 123229 bp, 76 predicted proteins | sample S1TSphgellanicum_2_FD_89695 | JGI IMG/M metagenome (GOLD analysis project Ga0116231, IMG submission 89695) | Host-associated microbial communities from peat moss isolated from Minnesota, USA - S1T2_Fd - Sphagnum magellanicum MG | ecosystem: Host-associated > Plants > Peat moss > Unclassified...
GTAATTTCTTTTCACTACAATGAAATAAGATGTTTATTCTTGCTTTTGCATCCTTGGATTTCCATAATGTATGGTTTGCATGATTAATGGAACCATGATCTATAGATGATCCATCAACTACATCAAAGATTTTAGCTTTGATTAATAACATTTCAATTTTGATACTCTAGATGTAACATAACTGTCTTGAATCAATGTAGGGATCATATATCAACAAGGTGCTATTAAAAGAAAAGACATATTTGTGGGATTGGATTGAGAATCCACCTTATCAAGGTTTTCGAATTAACAACCTCTTATAATATCAAGAAATTCATAATACAAGCTTTGATGCCATGTCTAGAAAATATCAAAGGTGAAAGGTATTGTATATATAAATATTTGTTTATATATGATATACAATCTTTCATGAGGGAGAACAAATATATATATTATGTGTCTAAGTACACTAGAATGTATTGAAAACAATCATTGTAAAGTTTTTTTAATGTGTTTTTAAATGCAAAAAAATGGACAAAAACACAAAAACCTTAAAACAATGTTAAAGTTGACATCTTTTTCCATGTCCAAGTTAATGGTGCTTTACTTTCGACCTTTTTGAACACCTTTATTGACTATTGGTTATGAAATACATCATTTTGGATATGTGGTGGACTTTGAATTTTTTTTTTACTTTTATTACATGCATAATAAGGAATTATAAAATCTATCACATGCTTCATATTAAATATAAACTTTTTATTCTTAAATGTTATAACCTTTGAGATTATAACATGTCCCAAAATTGTGGAAAATTTTCAATTCCATTACAAATAATGAGACCATATTATATACATATATATATATGGGTGAAAGCACATTAAAGGTGACCCACTTTTCACCAAAAAAGGTGATATATAAAAAGTATTATAATATGCAATAAGTTAAAATCTTGATGGTATTTTTTGGCTATCCTAAACACAAGCAAAAAAATTAAAAATTTGCATGACAACATTTTGGAAATCAAAGTTCACTTTGAGTAAAACTTAATTTTGATCCAACGATTAGATGAAGAGGATTGGATAAAATTATTACACATATAGTATGTAATTTATAGTTTTTCAGTGACCATAAGGCCTCATGTTTGGTTCATGAAACATTACCAAACACAAGAAAATTGAAAGAAAATGCAATGCCCATCTATAAAATCTCCTGCTTTTTGATATGGTAGTGATTTTTTTCTTTAAAAAATAAAATTATTATGCATTTATTGTTCAAAAATTCAAAAAACACATTTTTTTTAATGAAATTTCATCCAAAAATTTTAAATTTCTAAACAACTAGTCCTAGATTTAATTCATGTATATCAATATCATACACCATAAAAAAATTCACCCAAAGATTCCATTCACAACTTTAATTTTGAAATATATACGCAATTTTTTCAAACTCTATGACATGTATTATTTTGTCACAAATATACTCCATACATTCAAGTGTTTCATTGTTTATTGAATTTTAAAAAATAATTGATTAGATTAAGTTTCAAGTTAATCAAACATACTTTTTAAAAAAATAATAATCCAAGATGTGATGTTCATACATTACCAAAAAAAATATTAGCAGAAAGATTATAATTGTGATTATAATTTTTGGGGGGTTTAGTGTGTTTATTCCCTTTTATGGATGGTGACCCCAAAATTGCTTAGATTACAAAATTCATATTTTATTAAAAATAAAATTTTGGTACATAATTATTTGAAAGTAAAAAGGAAAAAAAAATTAATTTCACTTATGTAAGTCCATTTTGTTGGAAATTTCAACCACGACAAGAAATCTTGTCATTTACAACCAATCACTATGCAACTGGTTGTCATTTGTAATTATTTTAGTCATGTTTGCAACTACAAATTTGGTATTGTATAATTTTTGGGCCATACGGTTGTGTGTGCAACTAACATGCAACTAAATGTGTATAAAATGGACACGTGTCATAAAAATAATGACCTAAATTTATACATACTTAAATATTATACTTAATATATCTACATAGGTTATATATAATAATATTATGTACCTCTAGTACTAAGGTTAACCCCATACTAATTTAGGCTAGCCTAAACTAACCATGGCTAAATTAAATTAGGTTAAACTAATTATGGCTAAATTAAATTAAATTAAGCTAAACCAACCATAGTTAAATTAAGTTAGGCTAAAATAATTATGGCTAAAAATTAAGTTTAAATTAATCATGGCTAAACTTATTAGATTGAACCGATTATGGCTAAATTAAGTTAGGCTATAATATTTATGGCTAAACTAAATTAGATTATATTTATTGTGGCTAAATTAAATTAAACTAAATTGAATTAAGATAAAATAAATATGGTTAAATTAAATTATGCTAAAATATTTATTGCTAAACTAAATTAGGCTAAAATTGATAATGGTTAAACTAAATTAGGTTAAACTAATTATTATTAAACTAAATTATGCTAAATTAAGTTAAACAAAACCATGGTTTAAATATGTTTGACTTTATTTTATTTTGGAATATTTTTTCAGAAAATGTACATTTGATTAAACAAAATATTATTCAAAATCAATTAATATGATAATATTAATTAAATTTTTATTATAATTATAGTGATAATCAATTATATATATATAATCAATAGGTATTATATATTTAAATTTTATTATTTATGTTAAAATATTAATGTAAATAGGCTACACTAATCAACCTACAAGTATACAAACATCTTAAGCAATTATTAATTTAAATTAAATAATAATACTAAAATAATATTTTCATTAAGTAATCATAATTATTAAATATCCTATAATCACCTTTGAAGTGTAAAAGAAAAGGAGTAATGAAAAACTAACAAGGGAAAAAAATAAAATATTAATAAGCTTTCCAAGTTATAAAACGTTTTGTTTTTTGTTTTTTTTCTTAGGACCCCTCCTATTTTCAAAGCTCATAACTTTCTTATTTTTTGTTCATTTTAAACGATTTAAAGTGCTGTAGGAACGCCATCTGAAGTCCTACAAATCACATTGGAACTCTAATAGCAAAACAACAACATAAAATGAACTTTTTGGGTGTTTAAGAACCAGCCTCAATAGTTTTTTTTTTGGAGTTTTTTGACACCCTTTACTTTGGGGGGGCCATAAATTTCTCATTTCTAATATTTTTTCAATGATTCTTAGTGTGTTAGATGCGCCAAGAGGTGGGCTTCAAGTTTTGTTTGGACATTAAAAGCAACAGAACCTTCCCTTGGCTGGTACACTTTAATATAATAGTTGCATCTAGTGTGCAATTAGGTTGGTTCATGAGGTTTACAATGAAATGTTTTAACCAATATCCTTTGGCTTCCAATTCCATTTGGTTCAGTATATAAGTAGGAATAATAGTTATGTTGAAACCAAATACCAAGTGCCATTAAGGATGAATGAATGAAAAAAAGTTGACCTTTATGAAATGGTCAAACCTAAAAATAAAATCGAATTATTCTAAACCTACTTACATACCTAAATAAACCTATTTACTTAATAGGGTTTAGTTATTATCTACTTACCTAAACACCACATGTCAACATCTTATTAGCCATAAATTGGATGACTTAAATTTCATTAATTAATATTTAATTTTAAAAAAATAGGTGGGCCTTGATTGCCATGTGTCACCATATAATTGGTGTTAAAATATTGAACACGTGTCAAATGGTCAATCAATGTTCCATGGTGTGCCACATGTCATCATCATAATGGCAAAAATTTTAATGATTAAGATTAATCCAATGAATTTTTAATTTTGAAAACACAAAAAAATTAAATAATGACACGTGTCCACAAGTTAGCTGTTTAAGTTTTAAACTATGTCATATTTTGATTAGTTGCATGTAGTTGCAAGGAAAGTTGCACGTAAGGTGCAACTACATTGGATTGGTATGTATGTATGAACGTGTATATTAACACCGTATATACATGTTGCATATGTAGTGTCGCATGCAACTGCATGTCATATGCAACTACACAAATTTGCAATTGCATGTGTCGCATGCAACTAAATTTTAGTTACAAATGACAGTTGCAAAACCCAAAATTTTTAGTATTGAACTTGCATATGGGTTTTATATAATATTATCTGTTCAACCCAAAAAAATTTACCTTTGTGACATCCAAAATAGTCCATTATAATATGTTTTTACCCTTGTTTGTGGTTGTTCCAACTACTACAATTGTAACATCATTAGCCTTTTCATTTACCTCTCCATCCATTGTAATATAAGGACCAGTGATTCAAGCAAAAGTTGTAATATTGAAAGACCATAAATATAAGATAATTGTTATATTCTTTCTTTCAGTTAAAGACAAATTCATACCATTCATAGTTGATGAAGGTGACCTCACCACCTATTGGAACATACTTCAAAACCTTTATGAAATCAAAAACATTGTGAAAACATTGTCCTTCATGAACAAGTTACACATTCCCATGATGGAGGAAGGGAAGATAATGGTTAATGTGAGGAATTCTTGCACACCTTTCCACATGAAGATATGCAACTCACAAAACTCATTTGGGGGTGGAATTATTATGTAGTTGTATTCTAACAAGTTAAGGTGGTTTAATAGAATGTAATGAAACTCATTAAAAAATCTAATGCATTGTGTCCACTTGAAGGATACCAAAACATTTTGAAAGAATCAAGACCTACCGTGATAAAATGTGAAAAAACATTGTGTTGATGTTTAATCAATGTTCACATTTGATAATTGACCCCCCTCTGTTCCACTCCTCATAATAAATAAAAAGGTTATCTGTGCTTGGAAATATCCAAAGGCTAATTCAATTATTAATAGTTATTATTTGGAAGTTTATAAATATTCAAATCATTATTACTAAGGAAATTTGTGGAACTAAAACTTAATAACTTGCTAAATTCTAATCCATGGCTCATAGGTAATTTCATGCGTACTATCAAAAACATCACCACAACTTTGCAAATTGCAAGAGAAATGGTCAATGAAAATACAATCATACATTTGATGTTGAATGCATTATTGATAAGTTTGGAAAGCTTTGTGCAAATAATAATCGAATAGGATTAGCTTTTGATTTTTAACAAACTTTTTAACAACCTTTTTCATGAAGAGTAGACATGTGTGAGCTCAAGTTTAGCAAAACTAAAAAAGATGAAGCCATTTTGCTTTGAATTGGCCATTTCAACAATTTTGAGAGTGGGAATTAGAATGGACAACCTAGTAACACCTTCAAAAAAAATCAAGGAGGAAAAAATGGACAACATAACAAAACCTTCAAGAAAAATCAAGGAGGAAAAAATCAAAGATGTGCGGGCTATTGTCACAATTATGGAGAATTTGTGCATTGGTCAAGAAAATGTCCACATTTGAAAGGCTATGCAACTTGGAAAATACATGAACAATTCATCAATAGGGTGGTAGTAAATTGATCCAAGACAAAAATCAAAATATTGTCTTCCAAGAGGAGCATGCAAACTCATTTAATGTAGTACCATTAATGTTCATGGACAATTATAATACCAATACCACAAAAGGAAATGCTATAGACCACATCAATGATTTGTCACTACAACGAACATGATTTTGATGTCACAAAGCCAAAGTTGATACCAACTTTGGTTTTGATTCAAAATTTGCATGCATTATCCATTAGAGCTGCCATTGGGATGCCAAAATTACCACTATCAAAAATGGTATGTGGGGTTTGCATGGCTGGAAAACAACATAGAACTAAACAATTACCCAAGGAGAACACAAGATGTGCTACCAAACCAAATCAATTCATTCACTCAGACATCTATGGCCCTTTTCTATATGCTTTTTTAGCCAACTCCAAATATTTCATTACATAATTTACATATGACTATAGCAAAAAATGTATTTCATGAGGGTCAAAAGTGACGTTTTTGGTGTGTTCAAAAGATTCAAATCATTGATTGAGAACTTGAAGGATCTCAAGATCAAAGTATTATGCATAGATCATGGAAAAGAATACATGTCCAAAGAATTCACTTACTTTTGTAAACGAAATGGGATTACATGACAATTTACAATTATGAACACTCCTCAAGAAAATAGGATAAATGGACATAAAAATATAACTATTCTTGAAAAAAATAAAATCATGTCATTAAACAATAATGCTCCACCATTTTTGTGGACTAAAGTAATCAACATTGGGTATGTACAAGTTAAAGTGGCCCACCAAGGAGTTTTTGAAAACATTACCAATAGTCCACAATAGGATTATTTTATTGGGTCAAAGTTAACCATGTAGAAACCCACATAACACATGGAGCCTTTAGATTAGTTCATTTTTAGTAGAAATTTGAAATGTTGATAGATTTTCCTTTCGAATATGAAGGCGAATAACTTGACTATCCTATTCACACGTGTAGTCATGACCTCAACTTGTCTTTTTTCACCTTTTTTTTCTCATTCCTTTGTGTTTAATTATGTGATTTTATGTCTACTTGTGTGATTATGCTATCAACTGACATTGTTTTACAATCATGAAACATTGAACTTGGCTCCACCATAGCAAATTTTCTTGAAGAAAATGTTTCAAAATATGTGTAGTTTAACTAGGAGTACATATTCAAGTATAGAATGAAAGTTGAAAATGCTACATCACCATATGTAGAACCTCTCTATGGCAAACCTTCAGAAATCATTTTTAATAAAAAAAACCTAGTGTCTCGAAGTCAATTTGTAAAGAAATATGGTTTTTGCAACAGAAGTCTTTTCCCCAAATATGTTAAGGATAGGGAAGGACTACATAGAAGAGGAAATGCAAGCATTATTTGGGCCTTGCAACACCAAAAATGGTTATCACTATTGTTTTAGCAATGATGAAGGACTCATTGTTAGCATTGAAGAGTTATGGATGACAACGCATTAGCAAACCTAGTTGCCAAATACGTGTTTGATCAACAAAGGGGAGGCCAAAGGGATCATGTGTCAAAGGAAAGGGTGAAATGTAAATTGGGCCTTGTTTGTAGAATGGACTATTAGAGGTCAATTTTGAAAATTGAATTCTCTCAAAACAAGTCAAGGTGATGGGGAGACAAGAAGGCAAAGGGCAAGTGTTGGTGCTATAGAAAGTATCAAAGGTCAAAATGTTGCTAACAAAGAGGAGGCAGAGTTAGAAGAAAAGTTTTTACTTCAAGATATGGGGTCATTTCACCCTTCTTCAAAGAAGGATTTATGCCATTTCATTCCCATTGTTGAGGTTTGAGTGAATGGCAAGGTGTATTTTCTATTTTAGAAATTGAAGCCTTTCAACAAGAGTTAGGTCTCTCTTCATTTTTACAATTAAGAGACAATTGTAGAATAGATCTAGAGTTGTCAAACATAGCTTCACAATTGAAAGATTGCATAAATTGCATAAATTTGGTTTCTAGGGGAAAGTCCAAGCTCCAAGTCTTGCAATGTGAAGCACAAAATTTGGAAAATCAATTTTCTAGGTTGAAAATGGAACTAGAGCCACAAAATTCCAAAGAAATAAACTTGGTGGATGGCACCCTAAAAGCCATACATTGGAAGTGTCATGCTCAACTAAGCATCCTTGAAAAATTTAGAAAGATGTTCGAAAGCTCTAAAGTAGAGCATAAGGTTGTGGTGGAAAAGGCTTCTACAGTTAAATAAGCTTCCAAGAATGTTGTAGACAAATATGAAAACTACAAATGGCACAAAATTGCTCTTGCTCGACAAGCGTAGTTGATGGTACAAAGTGGGATACCTGCTTCAAGCCTTTGTCCCTTTCCAGTAGCTTTTAGTGTTGAACCTCTTGTTTCCTATTTCCCATACACAATTTTAGTTTCAAGTTGTTCATTTTATGGTCAAGGGTTTGAACCTACTTAAGATTGTAAAGTTTTTCTATGCCATCATGTATACCATTCTTAGTGTGTTGTTCATTTTGGTTCCTCACTTAAATGTGTGCACAAAGGTTGTGATAAAGAGCCACACCTTGATTGGTGGAGATTAAGTGAGTAAAAGCTATTTGCAACATTTAAAGAAGGACCTATTGAAGATAATTTTGGACCACAAGGTGAACAAGGCAAGCAATTCATTTTTTTCCAACAATGTTGATTATGTATTTGTTCATTTTTTTGTTATGTCAACTTAAGAAAATTAGGTATTAGAACTCATATATTTGATTCCTATTTGTTGCACATATGGAACTCCTCATGGCTCAATGTAAATTTTTTTTTGCAACAAAAACATGATTTGATAAGTTATATCAAGGTAATCCATTGTTAGACCATGTGTTTCTAATTGTTTTTGTTGATGTCTGTAAGTTGATGTACTAGATTCAGGGAGTCCACAGTTAGTCCTTCAATTTTATAGTTAGTAGACCAAGTTCTTATGTAGCCATGCTAAAGTATATTAAATATTCCTAAACAAGGTCTGAAGTCCATTTGAACTATAGAAAGTCCTTGAAATAGTTAGAGTATCATTCTTACTTCCTAGAGAGTTCATAATTAATTTCTCATGCTTCTCACAATAGATAGAGTCCTTGTTGAAGTTCCTTTAGTCATCTAAAATTTGGTGAAGTCCTTCCAAAGTTACTTTGATTTCCTAGACAATCCATAACTAGTTCCTAATTCCTTGTCATTCAATCACCAATCGACCACTAAAAATATTATTATATAGGTAATTTGATTTTCTTTTTATTTATAATTATTTCAAGTTTAGTAAGTTAATAGTCTAATGGGTAATTATTGTATTCAACAAGTTTGCAAGCAATTAAAAATTTAGGGCTATAAGGTTATTTCATTTGGCGAGTTGTTTTTGTTTTTTAGTCTAAATGATCATCATTGTGTAACTACTTTTTGCAAATAGGGTAACTATAAGGTTATAGATAGTAATAACTCATGTTTATTTCCAATATTTGTGCAAATTGTGTTTTTTTTGGTAGGCAGTAATTTGAACAAAAGATACATGGGATGTGGTTGATTATATAGGAAGATGAACCTATTGATTATGATGCACTAGGAGGAGATGGGAGAAATATGGTTTTTGAAATTGACTTTGAAGCTTTAGAAAGTAATCAAGATGAAATCTGGAAGACCACTAATGGGCTAACGAAAAAAAAATAAAATGTTTAATATGATGGAAGAGATGTGGAAGTTTCTAAAGTGTAGTGCTAATGTGCATGGTCTAGATGCTAATGTGCTAATGTGCATGGTGAGTGTGGATGTTGTAGTGGGTGATTCCATCGATTTTCCAAGCAAGCCCCTAATAGATTCAGTATGTTACTTATTGGTCCCAGATGTCAATTGCTTACTATGTGATGCCAAACATGCGAAATATTCAACAAGATGGAGACGTTAATCCATTTAGAAAGACGTGGCAACAAATTAATAAGCCCTCATCCCCATGTGTTTGAGTTCTTACAACATTGTTCCCAAAAGTTTGATATTGGTATTTGGTCATCCACAATTCATCTGAATTTAGTTTCCATGGTTAAATGCCTATTTAGGAAAGTTGAGGGTTTGAAACCAATGTTTTTGTGGGGGGATGAAAAATGCGAACGTACCCACATATGCCATCCATTGAATGTAAATAGGGAACTTGTTTTGAAAAACATGAAGAGAGTATGGGAGGAGATTAATCCTACATTTAGGAGTCTAGGTCCACATAATACATTATTGATAGATGATTGTCCGTTCAAATGCATAGGCAACATGCCATTCTCATATAATCTACCCATGTCTTTTAATTCAAAAGTAGAAGAAAACTATTTGATAAGCACCCTTTAGCCATATTTGAAAGGGTTATTGAAGGCACTAGACACTATAGGGTACTTGGGGTCCCACCCACATGGGTAGATGTGACTCACAATAAAGAATGTGCATTGCAAAGAAGTGTCATATTTTGTTTGGTCGATAACCAACATAGGGGATTAGTAGGTGATTGGTAGTCAACCTAAAAACCTAATACTTATTATTCATGCCTTAAATGTCTAAGTTCATTTTTGTTAAAAAATATTTGTTGTGCCATCTATAATGTGTGGGTGTTTTGGGATTTGTAGAATTGTAAACAATATAGGTCTAACCCACAGATGACAACTCAAGAGGTTATAATTTTGCAGAAAAAAGGTCAAAGGAAGCCCCCAAGTGTTCAAATGAAATCAAATTAAAAAGATGCTGCAACATTTTAAGAAGATGGAGCATTTTCTTGACCAAATCTAAGTTCATTTAAATCAAGTGATTTATGTTATGTTCAACTATGGTATTTTAATGAATAGAACTACATATGTTGTACTTTGTTAATCAATTGTTTGCATTTGTTTTGTAGTACAAAAGAAATGATCGTGTTGTTCTTTTGACTAAAGTTGGAAGGCAAGGTGTAGTCATTGGTAATTTCATCAAGTATGGTGGAGGGGCAACTTTAACACACAACAAAACAATGCCACTTGATTGCATATCTATCACAATTGCTACATGCTTACAAGCTGTTATTGCCTTACCATATCCTTTGCTAGATCATGACCCTCCAATTCATATTATAAAAGAGGCAATTGGGTTTATAGTACTCTGGCCCTAGAACCTAATAGAGAAAATTGTGTAAGCATGTCTTTTCCTACTGTACTTGTGTAAAATATAAGTCTATAGATGACCATGTGACTTATGTATGAACTTCATTTGTAATACAATTTTTATGTTGTATTTATAATAGTAATTTTATTTTTTATTTTTTTGTAATCTAGTTTTAGAATTAAGCAAGAGTCATCAATTTTGTTTAGATATGTTTGTGTGTGTTGTATTGTTCGTAAGATTCTTTCAATTTGTTATTGAACATTCAACATATTAAGATTTAGGATTAAGGCATTGCAAATTGGGAGCATTAATGAATCCTAACCTCATTTTAATGCTCTAATTTTGTAATGTTTTCAATCCCTAAATCCTAATATGCTAAATGTTTAATAAGTAACATGTTTTTGAAAATAAAAAAATCATGATTCAGTCAAACTTTTAGTGAATTTGGACATGCCATGTAATCATATTCAATGAAGTTGATAGTTAGATTACACATGCCATTTGTCACAACTAGTAAAATAATAAGTGAAAGTGGACATGCCCTATCATCACACATAGTCATACACATAAATTAGAAAGGATGTGCCCAAATCATCACACTAAATAATGCATTTAGTCACAATAGACCCGTCATGTCATCAAACTTTGTCATATAGATAAGTCAAAATGGATATAAAATGTCATCACACTTAATAGGGTGCGATCACAATCAAATGAGCCAATGGTGATGAAGGATTCAAGGACTGTAATAATTTTTGTGATCATTTTCACTTTCTCATAGAAAGGCTTTTTGGGATGAAATCTTTTGCAATATGTTACTAAAAGTACATATAATTTTTTCAATACATCTCATTTTTTGTATTAACTTTTCATGAATAATTAATAATTTAAAAAATGGATAAATTCTACCAAATTTTGTGTTTTGTTTTGAAAAACTATTTTAATTTCAAATTGTATGAAACTATTTTAATTATTTAATGCTTTATTTTATTGTTTCATAAACTACAACTTTGTTTTAGATGTCATGTACATTACACCCCATTTATATGTGGTAAAGTACTTTTGAAAATTTAAAATTATGTTAAATAGATTTAAAATTTTTAAAATTTTAAAATTTCACAACTTTCAAATTGTGAGTGTTTTTTTAGTGTGGATAATCAATTGACATCATCTCATTTTTTTCTCATCAAAATTCCATTATAAAGAGAGTCTTTAGCTTAGTATTTTACAAAATTAACTACTTTTGATGCAATTATTATTCAAGTTCAAAGGTCTTTTATTAAAACCAAAACCCAAAATATATATTTTGAATTTTTCAACATGAACATATTAGTCATTTAGCACTACATTCCATGATTAACATGGCATTAAAGTGGTGCCACAAAAATATATTTAACAAAATTATAATTTTAATAAAGTTTTAATAGTCACCCAATGTGTTTTTTAGCTTGTTTGATTGTGATGCACTTAGTAACACATGTAGTGTCGCAACCTTAACCTTGGGCTCGCGACCAACGCAAGGGCTTGCAAAGGTATAGGCCAAGGGTGAAGCTTCAAAGTCACATTTCATGCTCATGCGAGTGTAAGAAAGTGTGATGGTATGAACCCCCACACTCCCAAGTGAATTCCCATTTTGGGAATTGAAGTTCCGATGGACTCCTAAATCTTCAAAGGGTGATTGCAGGGGTCAAAACTCATTGAATTGAAGAGTTCTTTATCTCATTGACAACTTGATTTCCGACCACTAAAAGTTAGGAATCTCTTTGATTTACTTGCGTTCTAGTGGCATGTTGCATATCGTTAGAAAACTTTCAACGAGGGCTACAACTTTGCTTAAAACCTCATCTCAATTGGAGGTCTTCATAAGAAATTATGGGCCTCCAAAGTTGTAGAAGTCTCGATTTCTAGAATTGCGGACCCCTAACTTGGGAATCCCGGGACAAAATGACATTTGGGTGTAAGCCTCATGGCTAGGCACATAAAATACTATAAGGGGGAAGGTGGTGGTTTCCCCCAAGTCCAGGCCATGGTGAGTCTTGTGAGTTTTTTTTTGTAGGTGGTTTGTCCATGCACCAAAAGTGCTTCAACTATGCACTAACCAACTTTTTGTTTGGATTGTGCAAGTCCGTGTGAATAATTGACCCACTTGTCACTCGTCCTTGTCCCCATCCCAGAGTTCTAGCATGCCCCTCTACCCTCGAAGTGTTGTGAGCTAGGGAGCGTACCCCAATGCCTTAACCTTTTGTTGTTTTTCACATTTGGATTTGTAATTGAGTCTATCAGGGAACTTGGGGGTGCGTCATGTAATCATAATGGACCTACCATGTCATCATAGTTCGTCCAATATATATGTCAAAATGGACAACCCACATCATCACATTTAGTCACACATTTAATCACAATGGATTATCCATGTCATCACATTTAGTCAAATAAATAAGTTAGAAAAGACAAGCCACATCATCACACTTAGTCACCATATACATGAAATCAAACATGCCACATCATCACATTCAATTACACAATTAGTCAAAATGGACATGCCATTCAACACTATCATCATACAATTCAACCATTCATATGATGCCATGTACTTTTAATTAGGTTAATGTATTAATTTTTAATCAATTAAGTCATTTTGGACATGACAGAAGACTAGTTAGAAATAAGAATAGTTGGCATCCATGTTGACATGACACATCAATTATTAATATGTATTTTTTAATCATATCAAACATGCCACTATGTTCAGTCATTTTACATTTATCCGTTTTACTAACACTTACATGTTGTAAATGACTGGTTTTTAAAAATTTATACCAAAATTGTTCGACATCTGGTTCGATAAAAAAATTCAATGAAAAAGGACTAAAAAAAGGCAAGATATGTAGTAGTGTGTGGTAGTTTCAATTGCATCTTGAACATACCGTGGGTTGTTTGTATTTAAAACCTCTACGTGCCATGCTTTGGTCTAGGCCAAATTCACACACATGTTGTAGTTGCCATCCAAACAAAAACAACAAAAATATGAAAGGTCCTTTCTCAACATCTTCTTAACATCACCAATATTAATAAACTTAATAGAATGCACATCTTGAGTTCCTTTCATAAACTCACGTGTGTTTGCTAATCAACATCAATCGTCTTCACATGCTAAAAAACACGTGTTACAACCTTCCTTTCTCTTGTGTAAGATGTTTTAAGATGTGAAGACAAGTAATTACACAATAAAGTGACCACATCCTTTGCATTTTGAAGCTTAGGCCCATTGACATCAAATTGTGTTTATCTAATGAATCTTTTCAAATGTTGTAACCTTAACATTCGATTTGCGATTAAATGTGAAGTGCAAGGGTCCATCAGGCCAAGAATGTGTTTAAGTGTAAAACACACTCTCACAAATGGGGGAGAATGCAAAGGATGAAGCCCAATGATTCTCAAGTGCACTCCCATTTTGGGAGTTACATTTGTGCGAGAGTTGTGAATGTTTGGAACCTTGGTTGGAAAGAAAAACAAACACCAAATTGGGCCCCCATGAGACCATTAGAAAGGTCTTGAAGTGTAGATGCTTAAGGTGTCATCACATTATTCATTTAGACTTAATTTGCAAGGGTTATGATCAAAAGAAAGGGTGGGAGTCAAATTCTCAATTTGACTCCCGTAAATCCCTTGAAAGTAGGGGTCAAATGAAGTCTGATCAGGGTGTGCTATACACCATTGGAAATATCTTTTTGAGGGCTATAAGATATCATCCTCACATTTTCAAAAAAAAAATTGATTTGAGAAAGAAATGAAAGTCTAAAGTTTTGGGACAGTAAGAGTCCCAATTTTGGGAGTCCCAAGGAAAAGTAACATTTGGATGTAGTCCCTGTAAAGAGGCATAAAGTATACTATAAGGAGGGGAGTGGTGCCTCCTCCCAAAGGTTGTGGGCCATGTAAAATTTGTGTTTGAGGTTGTCCTTACTAAGTCCAACGCATCACTTCCATTCAACTTGCACTAACCACCCTCTTTTCTTGGTTGTGCAAGTTGACTTCATCTTGAATTTTCACTTATGAATTCATCCTAGTCCCATCCCGGAGCTCCAACACCCCCTCCTCCCTGAAGTGCTATGAGTTAGAGAGCATGCCCCAACTCTTTTCTTCTTTTGTTGTTTCGCTTTGGAACCCCCCTTTGGTCTCTTGAGGAGTTTGAGGGTGCGTCATCAAAACTGCTCCAACATTGTCATGGGGCCCCTTTCCATGCCTTGTGCCAAAAAAATTCCACAACATGCTACAACCACTTATCAAATAAGGATATCAATTTACAAAAAACCATGGGGTTTTGTTTTTAAATTGGGAAAAGCACCCATTTGACCAGATTTAATGGGACTTGGGTTCAAAGCCATTATCCAACACACTTTGCTAATGAAAAAGTAAAGAATGTTGAACAAAATAACTATTGTGGGACTTGTCATTAGATATATAGAAATGGTATTTCATGATTACATTTGAAGTTTCATCATGAGGATCAAGGTTTGGATTCTTTGCCAAATAATCTGAACCAATATTGTCATGTGGTAATTATGCTAAAGCATAGATTGCACTTCATTTTGCACTTCACAGTTGCAATTCGTAGCAAAATCAATGACTAAAACAATTATATTAGTTAGAAAGTGTTTCAAACATTGTTTAAACTGTGCATTTAGCATGAGACAAAGTTGTGATGGACGAAGTACTACAACTTTGGCTTCAAGTAGCTAATGAGTTCAACAAATGATGTGGACTTGTGTAGAAGAAGAAGTTTTTTCTTCTCTTTCCTTTTCTTCATGAGAATTGTTTATTTGGAATACCGTTTCCAATTCACAAAAATGTTAGAGCTACCTTCATCTTCTACAAGACAAATTGGAAGATTCTCAACACCATAATTTTGACATGTGCCTAGTAAGCAATCTCTACCATACCATTTTTCATACTTTTCACAAGGATAAACCACTTACTCCCAAAGAGTTGTCAAAGTTGGATATGTGGTCAAAGTTCCTACACAATTAAATGATTCTACATCTATAGGCTGACAGATTTCCTCACATGAACATTGACACTGGGTTTTGGAATGAATATTAAATTTCATATGCATGTTATTCAAAACAACATGCAACTCTTCCATTTCCACATGGTAGATGTAGCAACAAACATTACATTCCTTCATTCATTTAACTAAAAAAGGATGCAAAACATCAAATGACCTATTCTTGATAATGATTTTAGGATGCTTCCCTTGAAATCATTAAAAAAAACTCCATATGTTCATAAATCCACACTACATAGTTAATTTATGGTTTACCCATATGTATCACAAGTTACAATAATCCCTTAAGTCACAAGCACTTACATTCTGAAGTTCATACTTACTCCCAAAGATCACAACTATTCCACATATTGGGTTGTAATGACTCAAGATGCCCAACAAAATACAACAAAAGTTTAATTAGGTACTAGCTGAAATCCATAAAAGAAAGAATTGAAGCTCACAAGAATGGTTAAAATCCACCATATCCATATAGTTAGCAATACATAGACATGTTAGAAGTTCTACACAGTTCTATTTCATTATAGATTGTTACATGTAAGAGTTCCAAAACTTGATTACAATCCAAATTTAAAACATCAAATATAGTTATGAATGTTTAAACACATCATTAGAATTCCACAGTAAATAACCCAACAATCCATAATTTTCATTGAATGTTACATTTGAGTCCCAAAACATGACCATAGTCAAGAATCCCTAGACAATTTAGTTTCTGAATGTTCAAGAATAGATCACTAATTCCATAATGAGTAACCCAGTAATCCAAAAAGTTCACAAAATGTCACATTTGAGTCCCAAAACATGACCATAGTCTAAAATCCAAATAAATTAATTTATGAATGTTCAAAAATAGATCATTAATTCCACATTAATTCCACCATGATCCAAAATCCATATAAGTGAATTTCTAAATGTTGAACAATAGATCATTAAATTCCACATTAGTCCTAGATGGTATGTTGGCAATCCCATATTAACACAAGACTCCATTGTTGTTCTATGACAATCCTTTGAAACATCCTTTAAACCCCAAAGAGAAACATAATCACCATGACAATCATATATGGTCTGATAAAACACCCATCAATGTACACAAATGTATTTAGAATCCAAACATTGTAAAGTTTTGTAATAAAAAATGATTCTAGAATTCATTCAAAGGGAATTAGATATACATGTGATCCATTCCCACTCCACACTTGCTATTACAAAGTTTTCTATAGGCTTCCCAAAGATCCTATTAAATTACAATACGCATATGTACCTCCAAGGGGCACTATAATGTGTACATCAAAAAATCTAGCAAATTGGAAGTACATGAGCTATAAACCCTAAACTAGATTGAAGGTTGAAAGAAATTAAAGCAAAAAATTAGCATACTTGGGATTCCCTCAAGAAATGGATGGGCTTTTCATCTGAAACATGAGGTGCTATCAACTTCCTAGTGACTTGCTTTCTCTTGGGACTAATTCTTATTTTTAAAACCAACCATGCAATAACAACAACTTTAGTGGTTGGTGACAACACATCAAATCTCTGGTTTTGTATTGAAAGAGTCCACTAGAACTCATTGCTCAAATCCATATCCTTTCAATGCTCAATAACATGTGAAATATTACGATGATGAACACCTAGGACACGTGCTTTAGTTCCCTATGATGAATTGCCCCCAAAGCTTATAGCCATTGTAAATAAAACATGTTTTGTGGCTAGTTTCACACTTGAACATGATTTCTTCACTTCTCTCAAACTTTTCATCAATCCTTTGATGACTCTTCTTGAACAATTACTAAGTGTGCTTGGCTTTTAAAACCAACAAGAACCAAATTAACAACCATAGGACATGAAAAAACCTTTTGTATAACATGTTTCTGAGATTCATAGGTGGGATAAACAAATAAAACATTCCCAATGGAGTTGATGATCTTTCGTACATTACTCCTAGCTTGATGTTCTGGTCTACAAAGATCTATCCCTTCAAACTTCTTATTAAGTTCATCAGAAGCTTTATTAGTAGCCATCTTTCCTTCCCTACATACTTGTTATCTCTCAACAACCCTATCTCTTTGTGTTTGAACCCTTTATCTTTCATTGATTTGGGCTTGATGGATTGTTTCATGTTCATTAGGTCCACCTTTAACTACCCCTCTCTTCTTTTCTTGTAATTTCCTATTACCCATTATTAGTAGTTAAAGCAAACCAAAAAGCCTAATGGGGTGCTTCGAAGAATAGAATGTGTTGGTTCATGGCCATATTTGTTCCTACACAAACCCATGTGCACATGCACATGATTAGTGATGTACCCAAGACTAAATGCAAACATAACAAATCTATATAGTTAAGGAATGCATTTTTTTGACAAGTTGAATGTACAAACCTTCAACCTTCACATAAGCAAATCATACAAGCAACAACCATCTCTACAACTTACAAGCTTCAATAAGGAGATTGGTTAGGTAATTTCACAATCTTGACAACCTGACCAGTGGCCACAACTCACCTGCAAGCAAAGACAACCAAATACATTAATTAGAAATCACATTTTGATACTTTTGCAAGCTTCACAAAAGCAAACACAACACCTTTCAAGTAAAATTGAATTAGAATTTCACTAGAATAGATCACCGTATTGATCTTGAGTTATATTATGATGAAGCTCGAGAAATGAAAAATGACACCAAATTTTTTGTTCAAGAAACAACAAGGATACAACAATTTGCAAAATGTAATTAGAAGCATGGATATTTGAAACACTCAAGATGCATGAAAATGCAAAAAACTACAACAACATTCAAACAACAACATTCAAACTCAAGGAGTTCTATAGATTGCACAGTGTTGCCGTAGAGAAGAAATGTTTTGGAACCATTACTAAACCCTAAGTTGAGAATCAGGTCACCATCATTAAACCCTAAGTTGAGAATCAGGTCACCATCACTAAACCTTAAGTTGAGTAGTACTTGTTGATGTTAATTTTCCCAAGGCCTCCCCTAGAACATACAACCTCAAGTTAACCTTGTCCATGACTATAACCCTAAACCTAGCATTGCATTATTAACCTAAGGTTATTTTACACCAATGGTGGGAAAAATTAACCCTTAGATTGTAGGGATTTTTTTAAATGACTTGTAGCCCATCTAATGGCCATAATTTTGTGCTACCCTAAAAACAAAACAACACCAAAAGCCCAATATTTGAGTGTGTTTAGGACTTTTAGGATGTTTAAAAGTCCATAAGTCCCTAAATACAATTGGTATGATGCCAAACTCTTCAAAAAACATTTAATTAAATAATCATTCACCATATTCCAAGTCCTTATAAATCATAATGCCCATTTTTTAATTATTTCAAAGTCCATATAGATAAATTGTTTGTTGGAACAAAGTCCATAAGTTAAGTTAGAAAGTCCATAACTTTTACATCTTGATGAATTGTGCAAAATAAATTACATCTCCATTTTAATGATCAAGTTAACAATACAAACTTAAGTCCTTATGTTAAAATGGAATTACATGTGGAGAAACATCCACCTTCAATCACAACATCCCTAAAAAATTTACCATTGTGACAAGAAAATTGGGCCACTTTAGTTTGCACACACCTTTTAGAGCAATAACTTGCTTCTCAAGAGTAGTGTTTATAGTCATACCTTCTTCATGTTTTTCCTTCAGAAACTCAAATGGTGTTTTACTAAGTTCACCAAAAACCATCTCTACTTCTTTAGCTACTGCCAACATTTTTTCAATATTGGCATAACTCTTCAACATGCACAACTTTCAAATTTCAAGACATAGGTGAATAATAAACTTGCGTTTTTGGTCCACATCCTTTATCTTCCCTTTCTTGCACAATTTGTCCAATTTGTCAAAGTACAATTGGACCCGTTGTTTAGGTTTTTATTTCACAACATCCATTTTCATTCTTCTCTCATCCAAATCTACATCTCTTAACTTTTGTTGCATTATTATCTTCATTTCATTCCAATATGCAAGAGCAGGTTGGAGCTTCTTAAACCAGTCCCTAGCTTTCCCATGCAAATTAAATTTTTCTATCTTAAAATTTTTTACTTCATCATAGCCATGGACCTCAAATGCCATCTCTAACCTTTCTATCCAATCTAAAATGTTTTCAAACTCCTTTCCCCAAAAAAATTCATCCATCCCCTTGGGACTAGTCATAATGTAAGAATTGATTAATCCCAAACTCTTATTAGAGCATAAATGCAAATCCGTATCATGGGAAAACACAAAAATCTACATGGTCTTCTCCCTCCTCCAACTAATGATGTAGTCCAGTCTCACCAATTTCCAAATTCCAATTCAATAGTCATGATGTTACACTAGCATGTTCAACCTTAATTAATCTATCCCCAAATTGAAAGCATTTTTCTAGCCCAAGTACATAAATCTTAACACTTCTACCAAAATCTACAAGTAGTGTTAGCACCCAAATGTTTCCAACATACAAGGGTGGCTTCTCAATTTCTAAATGCAGAAAAACAAATGGGTAAGAGTTAGGAGGCTTATTTGCAATAGGTTTTTTGTCTTTTCTGTAGTTACTACATTCCATCCCATCCTTGTTGAGAATGTTTCTTCTTTATTACATAGAATGTCAGACCTTAGCAAAGTTCAATTTCCACTCCTCCTCAATCTTTACCACAAAGACCTAATTACCCTCTATTCTACCACTAAAATTAATTTCATTACCACTTGCATAAACCTAGCTCAACATACCATCTCCACTTCTGTATAATTTCCAACTTAGAACACATGCAATACCTCCAAAAAGCTCCATTCTAATGATCCTATCTCCCTCCCTAAATCCACTATTGTGTTCAGGTTGGAAAAACTTTACACATCCTCCTAACAATGGTGGGTTTATAGGGAGTTATATATCTCTAGTTTAGTAATGTTGTTAGGGTTTACATGAATCTTGCGAAACCTATCATTTTTAATGATAAGGCCATCTAGATACGTAGAAAACCTATAAGTGCTAGAGTTGATGAGGACCTAACCCCAACCATCTTGGGAAATCTTCAACCATATTGTTGCCTTGATGAAAAATCTTGACAATGGAACTCCAATTGCAAGGTCTCCCTACCTTGCTTCTTTGGAATCAAATCCTATTATGTTAACCATGCCAAAGCCAAAAATGTGAATCACCAAAGTACCTTGGAGGTGGATGTCCTTCAAAATGGTGTTGATTAAATTTTTAAATGGTGGTTATGTTGTTCATTATGGTAGTAGTGCTCTTCCATCATATAATAATCTTCTAATGCTTCCTTTAAACTGTCACCTACTTTGATACCAAAAAGTGGCGTGTTCAACTTCTTGTAACACACCATTTAACATCATATAGTTGAATTACTCAACATCAAGTTCTCTTACAAACTATCTAAACAACACCATATAACCATTAGAAATTTGATCCCAAAGTCCTGGAACTTGATTCTATGGGTTTCCAAGAATTAGAGCTCTTCAACCTCACTCTCTTGAACTTCAACAGGTCATATTCAAGTGTCACTTTTCACAAAACCCTTTAACAACCACATAGACAGCACATACACACAAACCCCACCATACAATTTGATAGAAAACTATTGGCTACTACTACATGTAATCACTCAATATTTGATCCACTTAGATAACAACAACATTGCATAATGAAGGAATGCCTAAACCCCACTATCAACATTGAAAGTTTAGACAAGGAAAATTTGACATCTCTCTGTCCTCACATCAAGGTATATTTTGTTGTAGAAATCCCATATTTCCTTTAGAATGCCTAGAAGACTAAGTTTTCTTTCTTTCATTATGACTTGAGGAATTGACAAAAAGAGACCAACAAACAAACTCACACAAACAACAGTACACTTCACAACTGCTTTGAAATCCTTGTAGCTCTCATGCTCTTCCTGTCATCAACCCATTTCTACTGCCATGCATCCTTCCTAAGGAGAAACATAACGTAATGGAGTACTACTTCTCCTATAGAATGCAATCCACAAAATCCTCAAAAAACACTCCTTTCATCCTAATGCAAAGAAAAAGAATCCACTTAGCTTTGTATGTTTGCATTTGGACCAATTGTGCCCTTTTATTTCCATCAAACTCCATTGCTTGACAGACCAATCAAAGCTCCAATGGAAAAATAACCATAACATAGAAAATGTAACCAAGGAGAGAACTTCACCACACAACAGGCGTTGTCAACAATGAATAACCACCGTTCTCATAATAAAGCTCATGAACACAAATGCCACAAAAGATAACTTCAGGCTTCACATCACAAGCAATTGCCAAAAGTTTCGTCTTTTTGCAAATTTCAATTGTTGATGATACTTACTTCATCAATGTAGGGCTTCATCTACCGCTTCTTTTCATCACACTTTGCCTTGGACTAATAAGCTTCAGCCCACATTTGTTTTGTGTAATATTGAGGTAGAGTACAAATCATTCTTAGATGGTGCTAAAGAAATTTCTTGATTTGAACTTTATTGGAAGAGCTCCAACTTTTGAGAGACAATCTGACATAATTGCATTGCGACAATCAAAATAACAACAACCTAATGAATAACCCAATCTTCCATGCGCAAACAAAGCACATAGAAATCCAACATTACTATATTCAAGAAAAGGTGTGCACCAATGTGATTGAAATTACGTACAATCCCAGCAGACTATAACAACAAGCTGATGTTTTCACAAAGCCACTAGGGACTACTAAATTCCAAACATTAAAGACCAGCATTACAAGCTAAAATCACTACTTATACATTCAACTGGATTGCTCAATTTCAATTAATTTAGATTAGTTAGTCTAAATCATGATATCAAGAACAAGAGAAAATGCCAGAAATTACTCCCAACTTTTAATCTATTAGGACCATTGCTGCTAAACATCTCCTAATTTACCTCTATTTTGTTACACTATCATGGTCAATGACATCTATAATTACCAATATAGTAACACTGTTGTGTTCATCGACCACCATCTTTGATCTCCAATGCTGGTGGGCACTGCCCTGGGCTTCCTGATTTGTATTTAAAGACGATTTTAGATGAGGGTCCAAGGTCCAGGAACCAATGAATTCAAGCAATCTTATTGGTCGAAAGCTTCTAAATTGGTCCCAAGGTCTTCATATGAGGGTCCAAGACCAAAAAGTGGCAAATTGAGGCTAAACCTTCATGGCACCTGTTTTGGAGGGAAAATCAATTGGTTGGGACCAAAAAACAGTGCTAAAAAGAGAGCTACTGCTTTGGAGAACCAAGAATCAGGCTAGGGACAAAGGTACAGTCCAACTTAAGGATTCAATTTGCTTCAAATCAGTCCAAATGGGTTCCTAGGAAATCGGACCCTAGACCCCCCTCTAAAGTGGGCCTAAGTTGTATCTTTACTCTGTTTTGATTCACCTCTATACACCATTTTTACTGTTAATCACATGAATTTTTTCACTTTCTTCACACCATCCATCATGTAAAGGCAAAGAGAAAACACTCAAATGGGTGGATGGGAACTTGCAACTGAAAACAAAGACCCACTTTAGAGTGTGAGTCAAGGCTGAAAAAACTTGGGGCTAACTTTAAGCATTTCTGGCTTGTTCTTTGGCCCACAGTTATTAATAGATGCTAGAACATTAATATTAATAAATGCAGAAACATTGGCCTCAAGGGTTGCAAATTGGCTTCTCAAACTCATTGCTATCCTTTGTTAGCCTTGGGGCCAATACAAGGCCATAAAGTTCAGCATTTATTGGTAACGTGGGGGCAGATTGAAAAGATTTTTTCTATTTCAGCCTTGACTCATAGTGTAAAGCCCTTGGGGGTTGATTTCAACTTTTGCACCAATAGAACTGCTTAATTTGAGTTGAACCTTGGCCTTGACTCCTTGTGTAAAGTGGGCCTAAGAGCACTACAAATCAAAATCTGTAACTTAACCGCGCGACATTTCACGAAATCGAGCTTGAACATTCCACAGACGTCAAAACCTGTCAGATCCTAGGACAGTCTGAGGTGCGGTGACATATTTTGTGATGAAAATGGGAAGCTGCCTGCTCTCGGAATTGGATGATCTAGAAACCGAAATGGGCTCATGCAACTGCATCAAAATGGGCTACACGCCTACACTAGAGCTACTGATCTGTTAGCAGCGATCTGCCACTTGCATGGGCATGGTTCTTGGCGGCGATCCTTCATGCATGCAGCCTTGTTTCTCACACCGGATCGTGGCAAACAATGTTGGAACCCATGCAGCATTCATAAAGATCTAGCATGCAAGTCACAGATCGCTGCCAACAACTAATTCCTCGCCAAAATGCGGTTACAGCTACAGTCCTGCACGCAGACGTCCTCCAGCTGGCTAGAAGATTTTCAAGAGGCAGCTTCCCATCTTAAACATAAATGTGTCTGTATCCAGCCGCTGTGAGTACACTCTCTGAAATCTATTTTACATGAGCCTATTTGACACTAAGTCCATAAATTGTGCTGCTATCGAATTACTGTGCGGCGTGCAGGCGACAAGTCGAATTAGCAAAGGTAGTACCATATCTTGCATCTCAATTAGTGTGATCGCACCTCAGACTGTCACAGGATCTGCCAAGTTTTGAAGTCGGTGGAATTCTCAAGCTCAAATTTGTGAAATTTCGCAAGGTTCAGTTACAGATTTAGATTTGTAGTGCTCTTAGTTTCGAGCTGCAAGTTCCATTGTCAGTGCGCTTTCCCTTTCCTCTCTCTTATAGACCGTGAATCTGTGAGCATGGACTTCTGTCTTTTGTCGCCTGCAGAAGCGATATCCTAGGCGAGCTAGCTAGTAGAATTTGGAGTTCTGGGTAATCTGTTTCCTTGGAAATTGCTTATGTTTTGTACTACTATTCATTCATGTGATTACTGATGAGCAGGGTTGGCAAATGTGATCGGTTAAGCTTGAATAAAGTATGGCTAAAAAACCAGGAGCACCACCAGTTGTGGTACCAAAGTCATGTGAATCAGCGCAACAGCGTGCGGATTTGATTCGAGTGCAACTGCTGGTGCAGAAATCCACCAAGCGGGTGCTGTACATGGAGGCTGGCAAGGATTTTGTCGACATGCTTTTTAGCTTTCTCATGCTGCCTATTGGAGCAGTGATAAAACTTATCTCTCAAGGTATGAAGCTGCAAAGTGATTTGTTGCAACCTACATAGCATGCTATGGTCTGGATTCGTTTAGCAACCGCTTGACGGCTTGCTCTTGTACAAGCGAGTTCGTTCGGGTGCTGATGCTGCAATCTTAGTTCAGGTTTGGACGAATGGCCTGTGGGAAGTATCTCCAACATTTTCAAAAGCGTCGACAACCTCAACGCTAGTTTGATGAATATTGGCTGCAAAGACATTCTACTGAGCCCGCAACCTGCATGGGGCTTTCGTGCAAGCTCGCTTCTGCGGATTCAGGGTGCCGAGTCGGACCCAACGACATATTACATGTGCAGCAACTGTCAGACTTGTAAGCAACCTGGCAGTCCAACTATCATGACAAGGAAGCTCGGTGATCTTTGTCCAAGATGCAAATATCCGATGTTTAGCGCACTTACTGAATCCCAAGAATCGCTGCCTACGAAACTTGAGTCTAAACCTGCAGGAGCTGGTTACGTGAAGGAAAACACGACTTTTATGATTACTGACGATATAGAAATATTCGCAACATCCGCCATCAAGAGCATTGTGCTTCTCAACAAGCTCAAAGTTCAGAACATGAGCGACCTCGACAGCCTGGAAATCACAGTAGGCGTCACCCAGGTAGAGTCTCACGCGTCTCTGTCTACAGAGCATGCCAGCTTAGATCTTCCTCTGCACTTGCGGATACTGACTCTTGATGAGCTGCGTAGGTGAGGCTCTACCGTTCTTGTGACGATGAATGAGAGCTAGGTCTGATAACTACGCATATCGTTGCATCTCCAAAGTTCCGGAACCCATTTGTGAATAAGCCGTTTACAAGTAAGAACCTTATGGCGGTTCATGAAATGGAATTGTCTTGGGTATCGCAGGCTTTGCAGCTTTTGAGAGCCTCCCTGACAACGAACTCCGCATTGAACGAAGTTTTCGCGAAAGAGTGAGTTCCTTCTCCTTGAAGCTGGTGATAAAATCGATAATCTTGGATAATTACTTGCAAGGCACACCTCCTCACTTTAAAGGATCAAGTTTCAACGAATTCCAGGGTGGGTACATGAATTTGGTGTACCCACCACGAAGTTGGTAAATACTCTAAAGACTAAGTTGGATCTTTGAATGTTGTAAGCTGCAAGAACAGTTTCAACAAAGCTTGAACACAAACTTTTCACCTTCTGGTCTCTGGTGCCTGATCTTAGTCTACAATGAACTCATTTCCATCATGTGCATGAGGTAGAACGTCATATAAGTCCTGAGGTTCCTATTTAAGTCTTTTGCAAATGAAGCTTGCAAATTCAATGCATATGGAGCAGCTACGTTTGTGAATCCCGATCACGACATTGTCAGCTGTGAGAGCTATAGTGTATCAAGCTGCTTTGTATGTGTATGCAGTAAGAACTAACATGCTTGGGGTATGCTTGTAAACTGAACTTAGGGTTTGCAAATGTGTAAGTGAGAAAGGAGGCTCGAAAGGAGGCTCAAAAGGAGGCTCTAAGAAATCAGCTTACCGTTCGAGCAAACAGGCCGTTGTGAGTGGCAAACAACTGGATGATACTACTGAGGACTCCTCCTGATGCCATCTGATATGCACTCAAAAGTCTGTGTTAACCCCACACCACAACCTCTGCACCCTGAATAGAGAGACTCTTTTTTGCTACAATGTGTTAACATTACATTTCTGATGTTTGCAGACTAACATATGAATTCTTCATTTGGAGATTGACAAGTCATTGGTCTCGATTTTCTAAGTTGCCTTCAGGTGGAAGTTCTGTATAGTGAATCATGCAATAATATTATATTGTTTTGACTTGGGAAGCTGTGCATGAGAAATCAGAAATGGAAGTTGATCTGCTGCCTACTGAACTTAATTCTTGAGATGTGCTTCTACAACAGTGCAGTAGAATGCTCTGCTCGATTGTATGCTCTGCCTGGTTGTGAACAATGTGGAGTGTAGATTGTTCCTGAACAACCTACAGTTCCTGATGCAGTAAAACCCATGCAAAGGTATGTCATTACCCCATTGCTTACAACCCACAGCACCATTCTTTAAATTACCCCCATATTGCTAACTGAAGATTCCCCATACCTCTTCCCTTTCTCCTCTGACATTCACAGGTCATACAGTTGCAAAGGTATAAGATACTTGGATAATTGCAAAAGAAAATATGGATACCATTGAGGTGTTTTACATAGTGAGTCGTAATTGACTGTCAGCCAGAGCCAAGTGCAGTGTTTGACATTGAATAATTGACAAGCTATCCATGGATTGCTTAGAAACATGGGGAGGAAGTGGAATGGTAGTATCCACATGATACAACTCAAATTCATGTTGTTGATGAGAGAGACCTAATCCAATGAGATGCTTGATAAGTGGTTATCTCTTCTTAAACCAAAATGAAATTGGAAGAACAGACGTAAGCTCCAAAAAACTTGCTAAGTATATTCCTAAGTAGAGTTGTGCCAACCAAAAATAGGTGGAGCTCCAAAAACCTTGTAAATTGCCAAGTTGTGTACAACAAAGATAGTGGAACACAGGGTGTGAATGCTCTGTTTGGTTCCAGTTGCTGCTATTCTACGAAAAGTTGGATTGCATAATCAATACCCAAGAGGGAGCAGGGAATGAACATAAGGACTGAAAAGATGGGGAACCTGAAGTCCTAAACTACACAACACATTGATCTAGTGGAAGCTTGCTTGATAAATCTAACAGGCAGCATAACAGCATTTGCTCCCATACACACCACTAGTACTGCTTGATAACCTGCATGGTCAAATCAACAAGCATTCAGCAGGAGCATTGCTGAACAACAACAACAATGAGCAGAGCACAAAATTGCCCATGACCAATAAACATTTGGATTCTAAGTTCAAGCAAAAAGTTGCAGATGCAACTAAGCAACTCCCAAGAACAAGACCATGATTTGCAGATCTCTCTGGTGCGACTGTCATCATATGTAAGACATGCCATGCAACTCAGAGAGGGCATACGTTGTTTCAACAACACTACCTGATCAATCCCAAAGCTCCCTTTGCTTGATTCCCTTGGAAACATTTAGCAAGCCATCCACAAACTTGCTAGTTCCAAGCAAATAATTGTGTCAATCTCAGGAAATAAGTCACCAAAAACAGTACCCAAGTGCAGGTGTGCAATCCCCAGAAATCTGCGTTGAAAATTTTGGTGACCAAGTTCTGAAGTAATGAAATGCAGCAGGTGATGGTTTTCTTGCAAGCATAAATAACTGTATCACTTGAACCTTGCTCTGCAACCCCCATTTCAACACAGACAAGAGATGATCATCAGACAAAAGATGGCAAACCAATGACACTATTTGAATGAATATATTCATGACAGAGCAATGCACTCACCATCCAAGTAAAATCGACAAACAATAACTGATAGAGCTGAAGAATGTTGCAAAAGAATGTCATCTGCAGCTGCACCATCAGGAAAGGCAAATTTGTGAAGAAGAATCCATGTGCAAGAAGGAACATGCAGGAGAGTTTGATAGAGATTGCGAGAGATTATTCACCTTGATATTATTCATGAAATCAGCTGCATGCTTTTCCAGCAATGATGGTCTCAAAATGTAATCCTGTGGAGGCAAACAAAAAACTCTTAACACCAAAGCAGAAAGTAGGAAGAGAAGGGCATGCAGAGGTCACAACATTCATGGAAAGCATCAAATTCAAAGCATCAAGGTATAGCTCGCCATTTTTGTGCAGACCACAGGAAGAGCATAAGAGTAGCTTCCAGACCACAAGAAGTAGCTTCCACGGTTTGTATTGGGAAGGCGAAGAAGCAGAAAAAAGACCTAAAGAGAAAGAAGAAAGAAGAGGTACGATTGTTGGAATACCTTGATTCAGCCCTTCCAGACATTGCTGAAAACAAACCAAAACCCACTGAAGCCACTCTCCAGACTTTGATCCTCTACATGAATTTGGTTGCTACTGGAAATATCTGCAAAAACAAAAGAGTTGTGGAAGAAGCAGCGAAAAGCCCTTCTCGAAAGGCTCTTGTCTCCACACGTGGAACCCCTATCCTTCAACCCAGATGGGCATAGCCAACACAAAAGCAGAATTGGAAGAAACGAATGCTTTGATGGATTGCTTGCTGATGTAGCCGAGCAGAATCGCTAAATCTCGAGGTGGATTTCAAAGGCTCACAGAGGAGAAAAGAGAGAGAGGGGTGCAGGATGTGTGCATCCGTGAATTCGTCTGCCGGTTTTCTGGGTGGTGCTTCAAAGCTCAGATACTGGGGAGTTGATCAACAAGCCACGAAGAGGAGGAGATCTGCGACATGTTATGCCACGCTCAAGACTGTGAAACCAAGCTTCACTGGTTTGCAACCCATTGCCCGATTATCTGATAATAGTATCTTTCCACGTTGAAGGTTTAGAATCTTATTCAAATCTCCGGTTTTTGTTGTTGCTGGTGATGCAGCAGATGTGATGAGATTGGGAAGAACGGAATTGGAGGTTTCACGACTCGGGATTGGAACTCTGCAATGGGGAGACCCGGGAAGCGGATTCGGAGACACATTCGGAGAAACTGAACTGGCGACTGCTTTCGATGTGTTGGTGAATGGTGGCATCAATTTCTTCGATACAGCTGAGGTGAGGTGATTGCACTGGAAGATGTTGATCTGAAATCTCTCTCAAGAACAAGAGGACAACGTCATCTCTGATCTGCTGCTGTGCTCAACATGTCAAAAACAACAGCAATGAAATCCGAGTGTTTGTTTAGTGTCCATGCATGAATTTCTTAGGGTTTTTTTTGGGTTTGTTTGTTTCTCAAGTGCCTTGATTGCACAAGAAACTTCTGATTTTTGCAGGTTTATGGCTACCAGAACATCAAGGCAGGAACATCATCAGAGCAACTGCTGGGCAGATTTGTGAGCAACAACAAAAGTAGTCGAATGAAGCAGCAGCATCCACAAGGAGAGGATGATGATGGCAAACACTTCTTATCACCGGTTGTTGCCACCAAATTCTTTACCATCCCTTGGACAAATTTTCTTGTGGGTCAGTGCTCTTTCTCTCTTGACCAAGTCCAGGAATTCACCAGCTGATGGATTCTGTCTGTCTACCACTACTTGAAACAAGAAGTTGAAGAGAGAAAGTTGTAACATTATTGAGTACTCAAGAGTTGATTGATGATTATACTATCTTCTTCACAGTCTCTGAAACACTAAAGTCCTCACACTGGTTGGTTTCCACCATCTGCTCTCAGAGATAGGAACCCTGCAATCTGTCAAATTTCCTCATTGAGATCTGACTTGAACTACTCCAGATGTTGACAAAATGATCCCATTGTGGCAATGGGAAAAACTCAAGTGTTATTTCTGCCACTAAGCACACCCCCTCCTGGATACAATCTGATGTCCAAGAATTGAGATGAGGTTATGGAGTGACAGGATGCAGCTTGTGGTGTCAGGAGGTGGTTTCAGACTAGGACGCAAGTCCTTGCTGTCAGCACTGCGAGCCAGTTTGAAGCGGATAGGTCAAGACAAAGTTGATCTCTACCAGGTAAGAGAGATCTCATTTGATATGATGCGTGTGCACGCAAGCTGACTTCGTTTAGTACCTTACAAAACTCTCACCACTCATGGCTGCCTGCTCTTGTCATTGTTGTGTCTTGGGTCTGCACTGTTGACTGATGCACAGTCTTTTATTGAGGTATTGATCAAAAGCTGTGTCAATATGTGGCCATGGTTCTCATCATGGTAGATCCATTTTCCATTTCCCACATTTTCAAATTCTGCACTCATGGAGAGCTTAAAGGAGGCTGTGGAGGAGGGCCTTACAACAGCAGTTGGTGTATCCAATTATTCACGATACCAGGTATCAATGTTAGGCACTAGATGTGACATTCTGGCAAATACTTGATGAAATCAACCCATAGATGGCGAATCTATACTTCAAGACCTTCGTACCTTAAGCCCTAGAATGAATCCTTCAGTGCATTTGTGCTGAGAAGAGAGCTGGTTGTTGCCTCTAATATGTGCTCCAGTTATGTTTCAGATGGAGGAGGCAGATGATTTGCTTGCTCGCTATGGAATCCCATTGGCATCAAATCAAGTTCAATACAGGTTCAACACAACCCCTAGAATAGTACTACAACTCTGGCATCACCCTATGGAAACAATGTTGGAAAATGTGTTACAGAGATAATGAGACCCACACATTCAGATCATGTTTCCAGAAATTTAAACTGTTCAATATCCACCCACCCAACTTGTGCTGGGAGAATTGGAACTGTGGCTCTGAAACAAGTCTTAGTTGTCAGGTGTATAGAATTCTCAGCAAAAGACAACTACAGAGCATTTCTGTCAAGTTTGATGTTCTCAAGTCAATCAGTAGACTGGAAATTTCAGGGTCTGAAACCTTGCAGGTTGATACACTTTATGCCTTCTCTTCAGCATTTAGGTTTGAAAATGGTGAATCATTTATTGGCTTCTGGCAATTGATTCTGGGGCCAAATTGAATGCTGGGTATTTGTGCATCTTCCTAGCTTGAAATCCTCGATTAGATGTCACAGCATAGGATTCTCTTCTTGGACAACAACCAGAAACTGTCTTGAAGATATTATAATCTCATAAGCTGTGGTTGCTGCTGCTCTCCAAGATCTAGTAAGCAGCCTAGTAAAAAGAGACCCAAGAAGAGATAATATGAGCTCCTAGAGTGGTGCTGAATTTTGTGGTGTAAATGAGTGGCAGTCTGGCAAGCCGAAGTCCTGAGGAGAATGGGCTACTAAAGGCATGCAAGGTACACAAACCGAGTTGCACATCTCACACATGGGCCATTGAAGACTACTTTTACAGAAGACAAAAAATTAGTGTTCCACAAATGGAGCAGTGAATACATTTTGGGATCCTTGAGCATGATAATTGTGACTTATGCAAAACTTCCTTCCTCAATTAAATGGACATCTGCTTGACGAGAGTCTCTGGCTGAACCTGGCAAAACCATAACTTTACAAATGGAGATTTAGTTTGCAACCTCACAGCTGGTTAGATCCTTGTCATATGTCTGATGGGTGCAATTTCTGAGTCACGTGTGGGTTCGGAATTTTATGAATGCAGGAAAGAGGGATTACTTTGATTGCCTACTCGCCTCTTGCATCGGGCTTGCTTACTGACAAAACTCTTACACGGACAGATAAGAGAGCCTTGATGGTAGAGTACTATACCCAAAGTTTACATTTCATGATTTCAGACACCTGAATCAGTTGGAGTACACAAAGAACTCAATAAAGGACTCAATGTAAGTCCAAACTGATGGTTGCTATGTGTACCTAATGTTTGGGCAGGTTCGACCATTGTTGAACTTGATGCACACAATAGGGACAACACATGGTGATAGGTCAATTGCTCAGGTATGGTTATATGTTCTTTCCTTTCCTTCCACATTGGTGAAATGGGAGTATGATTATGGTAATATGAAATGTAGGTGGTCATTTATGCTTGATATTGAGGGCAGGCTAATGGGTAGTTCTTGCTTTTCCACTTACTCATACATAGTCACGACATTTGGGATTACATCATTTTGAATCTGATAGATGTGTTATCTGCCCAATTTTACAATTCTACATAAAAAGAACTAAATGCTGTAACCAAAGAGACAACTCTGTGGTACTGTTGGACTTGATTTTCGTGGCAGGTTGCACTGAATTATTTGATATGTAAAGGAGCCCTACCCATTGCAGGGTGAGTGTTTCTTGCTCAAGGCTGCTTTATCCTTGGTGATAGTCCTCTCAACACACATGGACACTTACTTTTATACTTATTCAAAGCCATAATGTGGGCTTTACAGTGACAGATTTTTGCAGAATTTAGGTCTGGTGCAGCTTGGCCATATCACACTGTTTGCTGATGTGCTGCATGGAGGTTGCACATGCCCCATATCCACTTACTTGCAGACTTCCTGATAGATGGAAACTCACAAGGACATTTTTGTTTCTTTATCAGGTGCAAGACAGCACAGCAGGCAAAAGCACATTGTGAAGTGCTAGATTGGCAATTAGATGAGGATCAAGGTGAAATTATATCCGCAAAGTTTGCCAGCCTCTTTTTTTTGTTGTCATTGTTATCAAATTCTTTCAAGTGTTTTTGAATAAGCCTCCAACCTTCATACTAGATATATCATAAAAAGAGATTCTCAGTTCCCAAGCTGAATTGCCTTCATAACATATGTCAATTAGATGATATGGTAAATGCCATCTGTCAATAGTTGGTTTAGAGCTATTGATTTGGGCAGCTTTCCATCCAGTGAAACAAGTGCAACATTTTGAGTCTCAAGCAGGGTCTCATCTGAACAACAAGCTGAATATTCCTCTGATTAGGGTGATGGTCGATTTTGCTGGATGGGTTTGTCTGCAGTGGCATCTCTTGAGGAGAAAATGAGAACTTTGAAGCTGTAAAAACATTAATGATATTGCACCAGCTTGTGCATTTTCTGCTGCTGATAACAATTGTATTATTGGTATGTTTCTGGCTGCATGGTAATTGCTCTGATTACAGCTGACCAAAACCATTTAGTCAATAGTGTTTCTTATGATTATGAGTTTCAGAACATGAAAGCTTGCTCTCAAAATGCACCCTTGACAACGCTTGTCAAGTTTGACCCTGATATCATGAAAGAGGGTCATGGGTTCTCTCATGGGTGTCATTAGGTTATGACTTTCACTCTCCTATTTTGCTGGTTTTGGTTTGGCTGGTACTAATACACCTGGTACCTTCAATGTGCTTTTGTGGAATTTCCTCTTGTGAAACAAAATCTCATGAGCTGGTTGGTATCATCAGGTTTTTTCAGGTTCACACTCACACTCTGTTATTCTATATGCCAAATGGAATCATCTCATTTGTGAGCTAGCCTCCAAGTCTTTTGTCATGGTCATCACCTGATTCATTCCAATTGCTAGGATCCACAAGATCAAATTGGACCCTTCAAAAAAGTTGAATTGTGTGTGATTTTTGAAGACTTTCCAGGGGCAGACAGACTGTTCCAGATCTATAGTAACGGAAGTTGGGGGCAGTCTGCATTGTGTTCAAGAGGTTCAATATCCCCACTGCCCCTGCATTGTGCTTGACTTCCTGTGAACTTTTCAAGTTGCAGATCTTGTGACAAAGTCTGTAGTCAGTCAATTTCTAGCAGCTCTTTGCAGCTGATCTTATTCATTTAGTGAAAAGTACAGAAGAAATCTCTGCTTTCTCCATGACACTACAGATGAATTGATCACTTACACAATGACATGTTCAAGATGCAGCTGACCTTCACTAGTATGTAGTATGTCAATATTCTTAACAAGTACTATTCCAATTGGTCACTCCTTGTCTACAGAGTGAGATGTGAGATGCTGGAAGGTGACCTGAAGTGTTAGGGGACCCAAGGGGCTGAGCTGAAGAAGATTAGACAGAGCTTCCTTATTTATTTTCAGAGGTTTTTCTTGTAATTGCTATCAATTTGATAATGAGTATGAGGAAAGGGAAATACTTTTGTATTATTGAGTGTGTCAAATACAGACCAATGTGCCTGGGGTGAGACGCTTACAAAAAATTTGGGTGAGTCCACTAGGGGCAAGCCAAAATTTCTTAATGGACAGCAAAACAGACATAATCACTTGCACTGTCATGCTCCATTATGTATTGGCTTTCATTTCGATTTGCACATCTCCGTGTGGATTTGCAGAGTGGTCGTATGGATTTGCAGAAAGGTCTTGTAAAGAGTAGGTCTTGGCACTTGCCCAAGTAAGGTCCAGTACACCACAGAGGACCCCTCCAACCTGCATTGTAAGGGAACTGAAATGAAAAGAGGCTGAAAGGGCCATAGGAGAACCAATACATGTAAGATAATGCCCAAGGAGTGGGCACATGTTTGGTGCCCGCTCCTGGGGCGGTACCCTACATGTAATGCTTTTCCTATGGCCCTCTCTCTCTGCCTCCTTCCAGATACCTTGCAACCCCGGTTGGTGCTATGCAGTGTACCAGACATAACACCTCGCTTGCTCCAAGGGCATTGCCCACTGGTGCTCAGTATGTCACTCTGGATAATAAAATTAAATGTCTAAGTTTAGCTTTTTTCTTTTGGCAAACCCAGCAACAAAACTGGAACTGCATATACGTGGGGACTACTAATAGCAAACCACCTGGACCAATCAGAAATAATGAACCGCAGTCAGGTCCAATTCATTACACTCTTTTTTGGAGGTGCACAACTATGTTGAGCCTTTTACCAGCCACGGCAAGCTCCTCGAATTTGGTGCAGAAAAACCAATTTCCTGGGGTAAACCAGCACATTTTGACTTTTTCGCAATAAATTTTACTGACTGGAGTCACATACTGAGCACCGGTGGAGATGCTCTAAAGACCTATGAGAAAAGAAATTCTGTGAGTACACTGCAAAATTTCTGGCGGGTCATTACACTTTTGAAACACCTCTTTATAAGGTTACCTCCAGATACACTGCAAAATTTCTGGCAGGTCATTATGCTTTTGAAACGCCTACCTTTTGTGGTCGGAAAATTCTGCCCTGTAAGTAAGGCTATCTCCAAAATACACTAGAAAATTTCTCGTAGGTTTTTTGGGTTAAGTGTTTTTGGGTATTTTTCTCTTATCTGAGTATGTAAGCAAAATAACCTTTTGAGGTGCGTGAAAGGACAGTTCACTTTTTCATGAAGTCCATCAAAGCCTTCTTGATTCCGTTTGACCAGTCCACAGATTTTGTGGAGCTAAAAAACTATCATTTAACCGTACATACCAAAAGTGAACTCATTTGGACGGGTTATGAGAAAGAGTCCAAAACAAATTTCAAAGTACTAAAAATACCGAACAGTAACTGAATTAATAGGACAAACTTCTCTTCTTCAACTTATTAACAAGATGAAGAAGTTGCCTTGAGAAACTGATATTTTCATGGGGCATAAGTGTAAGGTAAAAAAAAGTCCACAGATGTGGGCATTCCCAAAATAATAAGGGGCATAGGACTAGACCATTGCCAAGTCCAGTCCCACATTTTGGAAATGTCTTGGGTTCTTGCAATTTACCATCCTAAAGCACAAATGCCTCTTGCCCTACCCTTCCCCTACACATATTTATCCAGAAACTGGTATATTTTTCATGAATAGGTGAACTGAATTTTCTGCACCCAATGGGAAAAGTTTAGTATGTAGGTGTACTATTCCCAATGTGCTTCAATGGGTTAGCAGCTTGTAGAACCTTGTCTACGGCCCTCTTTACACTAGGAGTCAAGGCCAATGTTCAACTCAAATCAAGCATTCCTATTGGTGCAAAACTTGAAATCAGCCCCAACGGCTTTACACTAAGAGTCAAGGCTGAAATTTTAAAATTCTTTTCAATCTGCCCCAAGTTATTAATAAATGCTGAATTTTATGGCCTTGTATTGGCCCCAAGGCTGAAAAAAAGGATACCATCAAGTTTTGGAAGTCAATTTGCAACCCTTGGGGCCAATGTTCCAGCATTTATTAATATCCTGATGCCAATGTTCTCGCATTCATTAATAACTTGAGGCCAAATAACAAGCCAAAAATGCTCAAAGTTGGCCCAAGGTTTTTTCAGCCCTGACTCCTAGTGTAAAGTGGGCCTAAGTTCAGGTTGAGCAAAAATGGTAAATATTTTTCATAGTTGAGTGAAAGCGTTTGGGAAAACAAGACTTTTCAGATTTGAAAGAGTCAAAAGAGTGCACCAAAAGTCCTAAAGGACTTAAAGAGAGGGATGCAAATTTCATAACTTTATCTGGCCCAGGATATATACATCATAATACCGGGGAGCTTGGGCAAGTATTGTTATAGAAGCTAGATATGATCCAGGTAATATGTCTTGTTTAGGATCTCTAGAAATTTGCCACCAAAGTCGGCTATTATTATGCTGAATTCTGCAAAACCTGCTTGCAGATTAGAAGCCTCAAAGCAGACTTTTATTCATGATAATATAAGGTCATGCAATGTCAAATGCGGATATAAAAGTCTTCCAATCGAACAATTAAATACCCAAAACCCAAATTACATTCTATTGAAAGGGTATATCAGGCTGGACTACTTATTTGAATCTGGATGTGGGTATTTCAACATATACATACTTCGAAAGCAAAAAAATCCCAAGGGTACCAGAAAGTTGGTATATCCAAACTATTCAACATTCCTGGCACTGAATGTTTGATGTCAAATAGTCAGCAAAATGTATGTTGAGAAAACAACTCAAAGATACAATGTCCCAAGTTGCTCTCCACCAACACATTGCACATCATGTTTTGGATAGATCCATAAAAGTTTCCTGACTGGGAAAATGGTTGTGGCTCAAGCATCTTTTTTTGCTCAATATGCTCAAGGCAAAGCCCCAGCATCATTCTCTAACATCTACTCTTGATTGGTCAGATATATTGATTGGTCCAAGTGATTTGTTATCAATAGATTCTAACTTTTTGTCGTTGTCCCACGTTCCTGTGGGGAGGGCTTCAAATCAATAAAAATAAGTAATCTCGGATGAGAGAAATATTGTTACAAGGCCAAATGTTGAGAATGCATGGATTTGCTCTGAGTTTCTAAATATGGATTGCCACCTCATTACTACAAGTGATAACTTGTAATGTACTTTTAACTTAAAGAATCGGTAGAATTTGTCCTCTGTGTGTGTGTGTGTGTGTCTCTGTGTGGGAGGTTCCTTATCACTCTCGGTAAATGTTTTGCATCTTATATCTAAGGTTCCTCATTTTGACATATGAACTTCTTCACATCTTGTAAATGGAAAGCGGCTACACCACACCTTCTTGTACATCCACAATAATAAACTAATGTTATGTGTGTCAATAATGACAACTCTATTCCATTTCATATTTGACATTTCATCCAAACAAAACCACCTTGAAATTTTGAATCCTAGTAGGCACAATTGTGCATAACCTTCTGCAATAAGATGTAGTTAGTTTTCATTTGCTCATGTCTGAGCTTTTTATTTGTTAATCTCACACCCTCTCCAATCCTTGTTTTTTTCCCCTGTTTCTTACCTTGTTGAGGAATGTTACATGTAAGGTGCCATCTCTCTTCCCAAACAAAATCATAATTGTCCGTTTTCAAAGCAAAATCCTAGGGGTTCTTTATGCTAGGTAAGGACCTCTAATAGGGTGGCTTTGGAAATTTGGGTCATGTGCTCTCCCACCTCATGTCAGGCCCCCATTCTCAAATGGTCCCCTTCTCAGTCCTTATATATATGGAGGAAACCTTTGTATGGTACACCTACTCTCGGTAGGAGCGGGAGGTACCTTGCATCTACTCTTTAAGTATCTTACCCCTATAGGTAGGGGTAAGACCATTTGCCACACTTAAAGAATAGGCACAATAATCCTCCCCTTTTTGATCTACATATATGTAGGTTCATGAAATGCTTTGCCTAGTGCTTTGCCATGGGGTGCCTAGGGGTGGAGTGCATTCCCAACATGCAGGGCATTCACAATATGGGGGGCCATACTCAACTGCACTCTTGGCCTGGACCCTTAATTTTGGGACCAATCCCACCTTGGGTCCATATCAGTGTTGTGTGTGTCTCAAGATTTTTAAATAAACTGGTGTCAGTTGAAGATAGGAATATTGTGTAGGTTTGAAATTTTGGTACTTGGTTGGTATCTTTAATTCACCAAAAAAAAACCATTTGTACACAAATAACAATATTGGGTTTGAAACTTTCATAGTGGCCTATTCTCAATATTGATAACAATAATGATTCTTTTTCCTTAATTGTCTTTCGGTAAGGCAACAACAACCAAAATGAAACTTGAAAAAAAAAAAATCATAACTCAGATTTTGGTTTTATCTTCACACTAATTGCAACAAGTGCATGTTGAAGAACCTTGTACATTGTTGCTTTCTAAACTACATAGGTTCAATAGAAGACCATATAGAGCAAATCACAAATTACACCCACCATACATTTAAATCAACTCACATAGAAAAAAAGCAATGTGTTCACAACTTGAACATGTGCAACACCTTGGATAATCTCTGAAAATAGTTAAAAGCCTAAAGAAATAGTGAAGTTACAATGTCCATGATCAAAATGTATCAATAACAAAAACAATCACTTATGCTATTACATACATAATTGCATATATTCAACCTATATAAATTACAACCTATTCGAGAAACTCTTCATACAAACCAAGTTCTTCAATTTCACTATCATGGTCATCAAGAAGGTTGGCCTCTATTACAAAAAATAAAATAAAAATGTACATCATTTTTTGCCCATGAATGTTTTCTTATGTGCACATCATTAGGCCATTTTGTATAGATCATGGTGAGATAATCGAATTTAGATGTGCCTAGCCTACATTGTCATAATGAAAACACCAACAAAATTAAAATGTGTTCGGTCTCAATTAGAAAATTAGGTGTTGTTAAGAAATGTAAAGCTAAAATTCTGACTACAAGAATCACACTTCATTTTCCTTTAACCACTCCAAAGTTTTTGCAACTTGATTGGCACTAATAACAATTGTTTTAGTAACTAAAGTTATTTTCACCAATGAAACATGTGTTGCTTTTGCATTTAAAACTACAAAACCAAATAAAAAGCCATTAAATACATATTCAATTTTAACAAGCATACAACTATAATATGGTAATAAAAATTGTGAAACTTTCATGAGGAGTGGAAGAATGAGCTTCATATCATAATCTTGCACCATCATTGAAGCACTTTCTTAACTAACAAATTCTTGCAAACATTACAAGCCTTTGTACTGTGAATCCAATATAACTACAAGCATGTTGTGTCCATTCATTTTAAATTTTCTTGCAAAATTCAAGGAAAGGAGCAAGAATTTTGAAAATCACGCACATCATGCAAAAATACAAAATCTCAAGTTCAAAGTCAAAGTGATTGCATTGGAACAATGGATTTGACATCTTGTGTTGTTCTTTTGCTTGTAATTGTACAAAAATTGAAATTGTAACAATTATATCATTGGATAAAAGTCAATAGTCATGTGCTTGATTCAACACACATTGCTAGATTACTAGATTCAAAGTCTTTAATGACCATTATTACTACAACCCATGTAAGGCTACAAGGAATTATTGCCTACAACTTAAGACTCTAAATGTTCATAACAAATGTTAATTGCAAAAGCATATTTTAATGCCTCTTAATAAAACAACACACAATGCAAAACACATCTTCACCTAGATCTTCAACTTGCAACAAGGAAGACCTATTTCAACACATGTTTTCTCCCACTCCTAACACCCCTTCTTGTTTTTCTTTGTCTAGGTTATGGCCTTTAATTACAATGTCACCTAGGTTCCTTTGATAAAAACTTTTTTCATTGACACATACCTTTTCATATATAGTTGCATATTGGCACACCTTGCTCATCACATGATCAAAATAAGTGCCATCAAAAGGTTTTTCTAACTTTAAAAGCTTACAACTTGTGGTAATTGAAAGAACATTTTCAAGGGCATTCAAATTACTATCTTTATTCTTAACATAAACTAATACTTTGTCAACCAATTGGAATTGAATAATGAAAGGTTTCACAATTTTAACAAGAACTACCCCAAAAGCATTGGGAACTTCAAATAAACCAATTATATAATATGGTGACACCCAATTGTTATTTACAAAATTGATATCCGTTGCAAATGTATCAAAACCAATCCTTAACATCCACAAATTAAATGTGCTTATTGTAACACAAGTAGACATCATTAACAAAACATATTCTTCCATAATCTTTGCTAATATCAATGAAATATTTTCTCTTACTAATACTTTTGAAACATAATGTCTAATTTTGAATCACATTGTAACACAAGGCCTCGAAACCATGAATCATTATACATTGTTTTTAAATACATCCTTTCACTATAAAAAAACACAAGGTTTGTCAAAAATCATTGATATTGTGGATTAATATTCTTGTAACGAATTTGTGATCCAAAATATTTTATTATGTTTGTTGATCTCATTAATTTCCACTTCTCCACCTTTTATCTTCTTGAATCAATAACTTTTGTATCTTTTGATTCCATCATCTATTGCTTCAAATCAATTTCATGTGTGCATGTTTGAAATGTTTCTCATTAAAATTAATCTAAAGGTTGATCTATGTGGGACTAGGCCTTTTTTACAATGTGTTGTGCAACTTGTGTTATGAACATGAAAGCACACTATGGGGGGACCAACTTGGGTAATTTCATGATATTTGCATAAAGTATACACCTACAAAATGTGTTGCATTTAATTTTGCGTTTCACTTGTAGTGTTTGGGCTTGATATTTTGATTTTCACAAAGTTAGTGCTGTCTAATATCATTTTTTTTAAATTAAATATTTAATTCAAATAACAATAAATATATTTATGGTATATGTTGTATAATAGAGCCCAATTTGTTTTTGGACAACAGTAAGTTTGGGTTTGAATTTGTCAAATATGAAATAGAATATGATTAGTATATGGATATGATCAGTATTATTACAAAAAACAATATAGATTTGTCTATTCAATGATATAGAATATGAAATAAACCCCAATCTTCAAATTGAAAGCAACCAAAACCCATAAAATGCAAAAAAACATAAAACAATTGCATGCTCAAAGAATAATGTGGAAATCACATGATACAATTTTTTTATGTTGGTTCTTTTTTGTGTGAATGATAACATGGATGTTGATGTAAAATGCCCACAAACCATGAAATGTATTTTTTGTACAATACTTCAATTTTGTTTTGTAACCCTAAAACCTAAGCAAGGAAAGGTTTAATAATATATAATACAACAAATGGAATATCAACATTGAAAAAACATGCGAATGTAGACCATTCTATTATTACAAAATTGTTTGAAAAGGAAATAAATAGTCCATTGAGAAAAGAAAGGGAGAAACAAAATCCATCTGGTATTGTAATCGTTAATTTTTTTTATGCCAAAAAACCTTTCAAGAAGGATCATATGTAGTAAAAAAATGTTTCTTGAAGATGTGGGCTTGTTGATTATTTAAAATCATCTACACATGCAATTTTTTGAAAGTTTGTAAATGAAGCACCTATGTTTGCATTTATGTCCAAAGCTGTTTTTTCCTTTTAGAAAGCAGTTTTCACAATAGGTGTTCCATGAGTTGGTGGAAAAACTAAACAAAGTTATATGTTTTACTAAATTTGACAAATGTAATTATGCAACAACGAGTTTTAATCTTTGGATGTCAAAAGGAGCACATGGTATTTGCCCTTGTGATTAACTTTTTAGGAGCTAATAATTGACATCCAGAACATGTTACACTTGGTCTTTTTTAAGTTGTAGATAATCCTAAGAAGACTTTGGCCAAAAACTTGATCGAGTCATTAAAAAAATATAACTTGAGTAAAAAGATTATTGTTTATATGAAAGATGAGAGGTCCAACTTGAACACAATGACTTTTGCATGAAAAGTAATTGTAAGTTGTGACATTTTAGGTTTGAAGGAAAGTTATCAAGGAACTTGCTTTGGGCATGCATTTTCCAAGGCTTGTCAAATATGTTATAGCAAATGAAAAATTTCATAAAGACTTGACATATATTTTTATTAAGATTACACAAGGAAATTTGTAGAAATGTATAACTTAGCCATTTTTTGGGGGGAAAGGTGGACAAGAGTGGAACAAAGCACATGTTGAATTTACTTTGGCCCCAAGGAAGTTGAATACATTAGTGCAGACAAGGTAACTTCTTTATTTAATTTGTTGTTGCAATGAAAAATATGTATGTTACAATTTTTATAATTAGTTTTAATTAATAGTAAGTTTTAATTATTTTATTTTATTTTTTGCAAAATTACAAGAAAATTTATTCTTTTCAAGAGGCATTGCAATTTCAAAAATCAATTGCTTTGTTACTTGGGGGGGACACTTAGTGTAAAGTTTGAAATATACATGCATCAAATGACCATTTTTAGGGGGGAGGGGGGGTATGAAATAATTGTCCAACCCATTTTTTTCTCACCTTATTATTAAATAATTTTCTAATATATACATATTAAGACCACCCTATATTAATTATAATCCATTATTTCATATTATTGCATACGTTATATTATAATTAATTTGATTATTTAAATAAAATGTACCCTATTTTTTAACTAATTAACTTATAACTTTTACCCAACAACCAATACATTGCACCCTATACTCATGTATTTCCTTCTTTTTTTTTACTAGTGTCCCCCCTGGGCTTTGTTATAACTTGCATACTATTGTTATGATGACTACACAAGTGCTTCTTCTTTTGACATGACACATCTATCAAATCATTGTTGATGTTTTGTCGCTTGTTGTGTTTACTTATGTTTTTAATCAATCTAAAAATCATTGGTTATTAAGTGATGCTTTAAGTTATGTCATTTCCATTTGTTTGAATTTGAAAGAAGAACCCAAAATTTCAAATTCTTTCGATAATTTTCTAAAAGAAGAATTCATTGTTGCTCTTGAATTAGGTTTTTGAACCTCTAACTCAAAAAAAAAGTTTGTGGTGTTTTATATTTTATTTGTATTTTTTAGAAAGTATGAAGAAAAGAAGGTTCACAACATGTTGCTTTTGATATTGGATCCTAGGTTTTTAAACTTACATTTATTGGCCTTGAGCAAGGCAAGGTCACTATTGAAGAATATGATAATAAAAACTTTGTATCCTATATTATTAAAATGTTATCATCATTTGCACTTGTTGTTTAAAAATGCCACTATTGACCAAGGTGTTGATGAAGATTGTACTTTGGACATTTTTGAAATAATAACAAGTACAAGTAATCTAGCAAAGGAGCTTGTCGGTAGGGAACTTCTAATTTTTAGGAGGTTTCAAATGTCCTCTTCAATGGTGAGAGAAGCATGAATTTATGTTTCCTATGATTGGATTCCTTGTCCATCATATCTTAAGCATTGTTGGTTCACAAATTGAAACTGAATTTTTTAAATTTTGGATAGAATACTTACTAATTCTAGGTGACGTCGTTTGCAATCATATAATTTAAATAAATTATTTTTGTGAACAAAAATTGGCCCCAATGACCCTAGGATTGGTTGTAACCCCTTTTCTAATTTATTGGAGCTAATTGAAACTAATGTAGAGTTAAAAGAGGAGTCAAAAGTATTTGAAAAAACATTTGAAAAAGATGAAATCTTGGATCTATAATTTATTTATTTTTTAAAATGTGTAATATTTTATTTATTCTTTAAACAAGTTAAATTTTATTTCCAATTTTTTTTAAATGAATATAAATTTGAGATCCAGATTGTGAAAATCGGATATGAAAACCGATTATTATCACATTTGTGAAAACCGTCCTATTTGAGAACCGGCGTAACCAGGTGGTAACTCAGTTGAGGGTCATCCATAACTGAGTCATAAGGGGCGGGCATCCAGTGGATGGTGCATTGGTCATGATGGGTGCTGCTGGTTCACTGTGGCATTGGCACACTGCACAACATGTTTTGGATGAAGTTTGATTAAAACTTCTCCAACAGATTTGGTAATATGGATTTGGCAGAGCAGTTTTGCTCAATATGCAGAGAGGATGGCAAAAGCCAGTGCATAGTCTCTAACATGGGCTCTTGATTGATCAAACATAATGATTGGTCCAGGTGGTTTACTATTAGTACGTTCTTATTTCTTATAATCTTAGTTTCATGTTTATAGGTGGGGCTTGGGAAACTGGAAAAAAAATTATCTTGAATGCGAGAAGTCCTCTTACAAGGCCAAATGCAGAGTATGGGTGGAGCTGCCCAAGTAGGGGAGGGGTTTCATTTACCAGGGTAGTAGCCTACTAGGGTTTGCCCTTGGAGGGCATGGTTTTAGGTTTTTACCATGGCACCACCACCACTGTAGGTGATGGTTCACCCAAGGCTTGTAACTCCAGGCACCCTTTGAGCAAAAAGTGAGAATGAACAAGTCCATGCAGCAAATGGGAGAAGCAGACTACTGAAATGAGCAACATGAGAACGAGGGAGCAAACTCGAGCAAATACAAATCATGGAGTGAACCCAGCCAAGAAAAGAGAGCAAGTGAATTCAGCCCACAAAAAATGGGATTTGTGTCATCTCTCATCACCCTTATGTGTGAATTGGACGAAGCAAAGAGCGAGTGAATCTTGCCCCATCACAGATGCACCTGAACCCAGCCTATCGGCCAAAAAAATTAAATACTAATTACGTACCCACCCACCCATAGGTAACAATAATTTGTTACGTCAACTTAAATGACATATTTAAAATTGCATTCACACTTGGTGTTAAGGACTCTAGTATTAAGTCCCCTTAACACCAAGCTGACTCATTAAGAACCTAAACCTATTTACCATGAAGATTTTATGTTAAGTTAACATTCACACGTAAATAATCACACATTTAACATTGGTTGCCACCTAAGACGCCACCTAGATTTTCACTTCACATTGACTTAACATTTAGGTGTGAATGCACCTAACTTAGTTTTTGCTATTAGTTTGCTCTGGCTCTCCAACCTGAGTTCATGTATCTGCGTACCTGAGTTAATTGCTCTGGCCTCTCCAACTTCAGCACATGAACTTGGTTTTTTTTAGGAATATTTGTTTATAGCCAAAGTGGCGATCATTCATGGGAATATGTAGAAAAAAAGTGGCTATCATCGTTAGAAAGATTTAGCCAAATATGGCTATAAACCAAATGTGACGTAGAAATATGTAATAATCATATCATATTTTTGGCTATGAAATGAAAACCCTTACAGAAATCTGGAAATTTTTATTAATTTTTTCTGACTTTTGGCGATTGAAAACATCCAAAATCAATTAGTTTTCGGATTTTCAAATTTTAATTTCGCTTTTTTGACGGAATTCCGCCAGAAGAAAAACAAAAAAACAAAAGAAAAAAAGCTGCCACCTACCTACCTACCTACCTACCTACAAGTCACTGTGTCCTCCTCTGAGTCTCGTTCTCCTTTCGGTCACTAGAAAGATGCCAAGTTCAAACTTGTGCTTAGGCTGCTTCGATCCTTGAACCTCGGCGTTATTGCGAGAGGCAGACAGCGCGGGCGCGCGAGAGAGAGAAAGGGGGTGGAGGGGGTGGGGGGCCGGTGTGTGTGGAAGAGGTCAGGCGGTGCGGTGGAGCTGATGAGCGCCGCGTCCATGACGCTGCAGGCGGGGGGAGCGGAGTGCAAGCCGCGGGGGCCCCGCAGCGGATCGTCATGCGCCTGTGAGTCTGAGAAGTCAGTAGTAGCGCTGAAGCACGAACGGGAGGAAGATGAGGCGGGTGAGAAAGACGACGGGGCCGTGGACGTGGAGAAGCTGCAGCAGGAGCTGATAGATCTGACGGAAACCTTGCTGGCCGAGGTAACATAACTTCATCGTTTTTTTCTGTCGCATTTTTGTCCATCCGCAATCTATGTTCCTGATTTAGCCTCGCGTCTGTGATTACTGTTCGGATTGTGGTGTGGAAATCTGGTATTGCGTGGGAGATGAGAGGCCGGCGTTTTGAGGATCATAATAGATACTAGTTTCTTTTGTTTTCTGGTTTGTGTGTGTGTGTGTGTGTTGCCGGGATTTTTCTTTTTGGTTTTGTGTCCTGGGTTGGTTTTTGTGGGAAGTATGAGGCACTTTAGATGACTACGAATGTGAAAATACATGGAACCTTACGGTGATAGGGATGGTGACAGGAAGTTTTGGACCAGCAGTTTACTCAGCTGCAGCAATTGCAAGATGAAAGCAATCCTGAATTCGTTTCCGAAGTGGTTTCCTTGTTTTTTGAAGATTCTGGAAGGCTCCTGGAGGAGTTGACTGAATCTCTGTGAGCATCTTCAACCCTCTCAAGCTGTCACATGTATATATGCCTGTGCCTTTCTTTGTCCTTCCAAAACACTAGAGAGGAGAGTCAATATGGAGTAGGTTTGTCGAGCAAGTGTTTTTATTCTCTTTCAGACATGTGGAGGACATAGTGTCTGTAAAGTTATGTGCAACTCTTCAGAACATTCATCTTCTGACTAGGACAACAATGAGATGCTTGTGGTTCTGGATGCCATTCATATTGATAATATACCTTGCCACAGCCCCTGACAGTACACGTTTGTGAGGCTGAAAGCATTCTTAATAAAATTTGTTTTTGTGGCTGATTTTGGTTTTGATCTCTGCTTTGCTGTGGGTGTACAGTAAGCAAGACCCAATCAACTATGTGGCAGTGGATGCTCATGTACATCAATTCAAGGGAAGCAGCTCCAGGTGATCACCTGCTTTGTCAACTGCATGTTTCACAAAAGGACATGGTGCTTTCTTTAGTCTTTATGCTGACCATGATCTCAGTCTGCAATGTTGTAGATATGTTTTCTGATGGCTTAAGCAGATGTTCTGTGTCCAATTGGTCACCAGTAGTGTGCTTGTAGTATATGTCCAGGGTGCAAGTGGGACCAACCAAAGGCTTGCTGCAGCCTGAATGAGGACACTATTGACTTTATTTTTATTAGCTTTGTCTTTTGAGTGTTAGCCAACATCAAGACTGAGTGTTCCCATTGCTTCCAGGAATGCAACAGATATATACCTTGAGTGCTAATGAACATCATGACTGAGTCTTCCCATTTCTTCTCGGAATGTGACAGAAACTCAGGACACAGATGTTTTGTATAAAGGTTTGCCCCAACATTTTGAGCAGATTGTCACATATTTGTCATCAGGGTTGGAGCTGATGAAGTCAGTGGGGAGTAATGAAAGGTTGTCACTGTTATTCATGATCAAGGGGATGGTCTGGCACTTTATGAGTGATGCTCATAAGGTTATGACTGCACTCATGCTCATGCTACCTTTATTGTGTGTCGTGGAGTTTTCTCTGCAATCTATCAATATGGTCAAGATCCCCATTTTGCACTCACCATCACTATTCACAATGGTTCTGGGTAGAAGAGGTAGGCACATATTCTGGCTGAATGATTTGAAGACTTGAGACAGCTGTGTAGGTTGTACTTAGGGTCTATCCTTTTCTTTGTTTCTGCTACTTGGTATCTAATAGGGGATTTACCAGTCAGTTATGCTTAGCAGGACAGCTCTGATGTCTACTAGGACTCACTTAAGTTGGATAAAGTGGAACCTCTGCTGCTTGCAACCAAGAACTGTGATGAGGAGAGGAAATTGTGTAGTACCTCTATTTTTGAATGAGATCTTGGCATCAACGTTAAGTGCAATGATCCGCAGCCCTGTGATAGTATCAGTCAGTTAAGGTCTATATTACGTTGAGGGAGTTCAGTTTTGTATGTACCAATATTGACTGAGGTGGACAATGATGTGGCTTTGAAATCAGTATAGGTGCACAAAAAGTAAAAGCTGTCTGCATCAAATTTCGGAAGTTCTGTGAGGAAAAAGACAGGGAGGGGTGAGTACTTTTGGTCCCATGGTTATTTTGTTGAGCTGATAGGTATATATTATGGAGGCTCATTTATGTGTTTGGGTTTGTCAAATCTGTTGTTGGTCTTTGCCTCTTGTTGTGGTAATGGAACATGTTTTCAGCCATATTCTTTATGATCTTTGTCCATATAGCTCAGAGAAAGTGGTTATGTGCAGTCCTTTTTCCAAGTCTAGAACTGATGAGTGGTATTATGTGGCCTTACAGCTGTCAAAAGTGCCTGGAGCAATTGAAGCAAGAATTTGCACTGGTCAAGAGCAAGCTAGAACATATGTTTGAGGTAATATTGTTGACCTGAAAAGCTGTGGTATTGTTAGCAGATCTGTTTTGGCAATTGTATATCTTAAACAGACTTATATAATTAGTACACCCTTAGCAATCTGTCTTCACAGGGAGAAACAGAAACTTGCCTGTTCCATATTTTAACAATGGTTTTGCCCAAAATTTTGGGGGGATTATTATGTACTCATCTACCTAGTGTTGGGACCTGACCAATTCTTTGGGGAGTGATGACTGCTATTTATGGGGATGGGAATGGTCTGACACTTTGTCAATTTTCTGTTGATCTTCCCTTTGTAATAAAGGGTTTTCTGTTCTAACTGGTTGTGGGAATGGCTGTGGGATTTTGAATTGCAGCTGGAACAACAAATTCTTGCGGCTGGTGGCAGTCTTCCTTACCCAGAGGAGGAGTATTAGACACATTTCAGTTAAGGTGTTAGGAAAGTGAAGTTGCAAATTGTATAGATGAAGTCGTGAGTAGAATCAGCAGGAACATTTTCTAGTGTAGTGCTGTGAACTGTGACATAAATAGCAGAAACATGGTTATGCTGTTGACTGTCAAAGCTGAGTACCATGTCTATCTGCTTCCCTTGATTTGTGAGTGTCAGTTTCACCGCCTGAAATTGCAGCATAGGTGATTTTTGAAGACTGTAAGACTGTCAGCACTGCTGTTGACCAGACTGTTGGATGAAACTCTCCAGAGCACTTTTGAATGACAGTGAAAATGGTATATGGGAAATAGATGACTCTCATTGAGAGACTGTTTGTTGAGTAATTTTATATGTGAAGGTGTAATGCTTTATAGCATTGTTCCAAACAACTTCAGTGACTTTGCATGATTGATTCATGGTACCAATTGAGAGCTCTCCCTCCTGCCCACATTTACTCTCCTAGTAACATGTAAGCACTGAGCAGTTAACAAAGGGAATTCCTTTCTGTTGAGGTTGAATTCTAGACCTAGATTCTCATTGTTTGCTTTCAGTTTTCCCAGGTTATGGTTACCTTGTGGACTAACTCTTTTGTGGCAAGTGAGTTCTGACAAAACCAGGTACCATACAGGCGACAGTCCACCCTTCTTCCAGAACTGACACTGCTGTAGGTCCCCCTGTTGGTACTTTAGGAGGGATGCAGCCAAAATTTGGCATCTTTTATTTCCCATCTGGATGGAGATACCATCATGGTGGATCAAATCTGTTTAGTGCCAAATTTTAAATGGGTTGTCAGTGGCCCATGCCTGGGCTGCTCTTAGTTATGCTTGGTGAGTTCTAGCCCCCCTCACTCAACTGTGTTTAGTGTCTTGCCTAGTGATCCCACAAGTGACCACTTATGCCTGCTCATAGAACAGAAACATCTGTAAGGGGTCATGTGACCAACTCTTAAGGTTTGGTCATCTGAATGTAGATCTGAAACTTGATCATGAATAGTAAATCCTCCTGTCCATTGTTTTCCTTCAGATACAAATGTGATCTAACTGCTGATCTAGGTGCTCCGTAATGGATTAGACACTGCAGCCCATTTTCTTGTGGGCCACTACATTGCCAGATGGTTAATCTCTTTGAAAGTACCTGTTCTCTGATCAGGGCAACTCAGACTCAAGCAGAGGGTTTCCCGAATACAAAACCCAATAGGCAATTTGGGAATCTCCTAGTGTCTTGCCTAATGAGGTGCTTATCAGTAAGACCTAATAACTTCACTTATGCATGCCTGTTGATTTTGTCTTAATTCTTTCAACAGATTATACTATTTTGTTGTAAAAGCATAACAGGAATTGCTTTAAATCAGTAAGGCAGTATATAAGTAAAGGTTAAAGTAAATAGTTTGCTGCTTCTAGTTGTTGCTGTTGGCACATCAGACAAACATATGCATGTGAATTGACATGACGGTCTAAAACAAAATATTTGCACAGAGATTTAGAATACAAATAGAGTCTGCTGTGATTTGCCTTGTACATGCTCGCCAGAGCTTTACAGCCAAGAAGAGTTCACCTTTGTTTCCTTGTTTAATGCTCCAGTATAACAATGTACTTATTTATGCTGAAATTGATAGAATTTGCTTAAATCAGTGTAAAGAACTGGAAGAATGTTTTTAAGTGTATGTGGAGGGCACCTGATACCATACCCTCGTTAACATTTCTGCCTCAACAGAAGAGGTATCTTACACATTAGGTTCCCAAAAATCAGGAACCTTACATGTAAGGTGCCTTGTCTCCTTCTCAAACAAAATTTGCAGCTGTTAAAATTTTACCAGATCTTTACACCAGATAAGGGCCTTGAGCAATGCAATTCTGGGAATTCACGTCCCGTGCTGAGCTCCCACCTCATGCTGGGCCCTCACTCTGGGTCCTTATATAAACAAAATGCCCAAGTAGTCCAAGGTGAAGTGAGTCATTTTGCTGTGTCTCACTGTCTAGATATGGTAGTCCACCACATCAGATGATGCAGACGTTTGTTCAGGCCTCTTCTTGTTGTATGCATGTCTGTGATGTTAGCTGGGAGTTTAATAGTGCGATAACAGCTACCGAATATAAAGACCATACAATTATGGTCATGAGGAGATCATGTCCTCAAGCATCTCCACCTGCACCCTCTCTATTTGGGCCTGTGTACTAGATCCGACATACATTTTGTTCCCCCACCTATAAGCTCTAAAAAGTGAACAATACGAAGTGAGAGACTATTGAAATGTCATCACCTGGACCAAACAGTATGGCTGGCCAATCAAAAAAAAGGTAAGTTCCTTGTACTAGCCCTCTTGGAGGGCATTGTATCATAAGCATTTGTAAACTGAGTTCAAATCAATAGTAATGTTTCATCCAAATCATAGTGTACAGACTGTTTTATGGCTGTGGGTGGAGATGCTCTAGAGCAACTCCACCAGTACTCAGTACGTGGCTTTGCAAAAGAAAATTGGATGAAGAAAAGTCAAAACATGCTGGTTTGGTTCAGAAAATTGGTTTTGGCCTAGCCGTTTTGCACAGGCTGGTAATAGGCAAAGCAAAGCCTAATATCTGCTAATGATCAGCTAGATAGGTTGATTGGCCCAGGTGGATTGTTTTTAGTAGTCTCCCACCTATTTGCAGTCCCAGATTTATTATGGATGGGGTTGGAAAAAAGTAATTAACTAAACTTGGATTTGAAAAATATTTTTGGCAGCCTCACATACTGAGGACAGCCGGAGATGCTCTTATACTGAGGTATCACGAAAGAACAACTTATCCTGACTTTGGGTGCAAACCAGTTGATCAGTTGGCGTAATTTGCAATTTACAATGTTGCATGCTCAAGTCAGCATGATGGGGAGCCTAGACTGCAAATGACTAGCTTGTGGCCTGACAACGTTTCTTTCTCTTTTGGAGGGAGGATACAAGCTAAGCTATGTTCATGAGAATAGTGTGTTTGCCTGAGTCTTCATCTTCACTGCCACAGAGGGACTGACTCTCACAATGCACTGCCAAAAGGCAAAACCTAGAACAAAAAATGATCAAAGTAACATGGGCTTCACACACCAGTTGTAAACTTTCATGTTCACTGGAAAACCCACCCTGCCCCCCTCACAAGTACGAACTGTTGCGCACATCAGTTCACCCTAAACCCCATCACAAGTACCAACTGTTGCCTTCATGAGTTCAAGAAGATTTGGGCATCTAAACTTGTTTTTTGTGCACATACTTCTGGACCGTAATTTTATGTGATGCTTACCAACCACTTACAGAGGATAGGTAATCTCTTTGCTTCTAACTTGATGATTGCTTTTAGACTCTTAAGGGACTGAGGACCATGTTGTTTCCACTCCCCAGCCATTTGATCTGGTCCTGTCCTCAGTTCTCTGTTGTACTTACTTCTTCTTCAGCCACAAGTAACAAACTCTGTTATGCTCTGTGTTTTTGTTCATGCATCAAAACAGCAGACTGGCTGCACATAACAGGCATTTTTCTTGGTAGTTTCAGTCTGTAATCCAGTCTGGGGTCACATGGTGCTGCTTATAGTACTATTAATTATTACCCAAAGAAGCAAAATGGACCCACCCAGATCTGGGAAAGGAAATCTCAACCCAATCCAACCCAAATCCAGATCTGACTACATTACTATTCTCTAGTAGATGTTGCCCATGCAGAAGCAGGGCACAAGTCTGATGTAAAATCTAAACAATTTGGACTAGAATAAATTATTACTCTCCATAGATGTTGAGCCTGCAGGAGCACAGCCAAAGACCTTAAATCAACCAAGGGTCCTATATGCAGGAAGTACAAAAGTACCACTACGTTTCTTTTTTCACTGTCTGGGATGGATGCTGCCCAGACACATTTTGGCTCCACCTTATGACATTTTGTGCTTGTAATTGGCAGGCCCAAAGGATTCATAATAGGAGCCAAAATGTGTCTGGTAGCTCCAAAATGTGTCAAGTCATTACCAGACATATCTTTGGATGGGCAAATGGGCAGCCCTTTATTTAATATATTGGATCAGACTCTCAGACTCTGATTACCACCAATCCTCATAAGCGTTAAATAGAGCCATTCATTGGATTGGATTTAGATGTAAATAGGTTTGTAAATTTTTGATGTGAAAGGGTGAGACATTGAATCTTGCATGTAAAAGTGTATTCCTCCTCTTTTGTCAACACTGACGATTTAAGAGGTCAACTAGCCCATCCACCTAAGTGGTGTTCAAGAAAGGATTAAGTTTTCAAGTGATAAAGAGTTTTAGGAAGCAATTGTGACAATATGTGAATTTGATGAACTGGATGTGGAATTGAAAGGGTAATGTTATCACATAAGAAGAAACATGTGCAAATGCCGTCTATTCTTGGATATTTGAGCATAATTTAGGAAGGCAAGAACATTTCAAGTGGCAACAAGAGCACAAAAGTAGTCTAGCAGGTGTAATGGGTTTTGCCAAGAGGTCAACTAAATCAAAATCATTAATAAAACATTTCCATCTAGTATACTGATGGGTGAGAAAGGATTTATGAATGTGAGAAAGGCTCTGTTATGCCAATCTATGTATAAACTAGTATTGGGCAGTCCTTCCAATTTTGAAAGAATCGTCAATTTCAATTCTTTAAATATTTCAGAATCAAAAGACTGTCAGTTCTTCGAAAAATAAACAAAACCAAAGAACCACCAATTTCGATTATTTCAAAAACTTTAAAGAGCTATTAGTTTTCATGGAAGAACTGATTGATTTTCTTGACTTTTTCATATATTTTGAAAATTGTGGTTATATATCAAAACCAGTTCTTTGAATTTAGAGAATCAACAAGTAAATGGGTATATATTGGAGATGATAACTGATGAGCATCTATCCCTGATTCTAAGAACCACCCAACACAGGATAAGATGCGTGCCCATGTATCCACATTGATGTGAGGGGGGATCACAAACTCTAATGCTTGCACATCGGAGATGGAAAAAAGGTGGACCAGAAGAGGTGTTTCTGACAGTTGCCTATGTATTGGGACATTTCGCAAAGAGACAATGTGAAGAATGAGTGGAGCTTGTGTTAAATAGTCTAGACCTACTTATTGCTCAACATCTTTTGCTAGACCAGAGTCTCAATCGTGTGCACAAGCCCCAGGGATCACTGATCAGGAAGGACTCCAGATTGAGGTGGTTTGAAGCTGCACACTGCAACCAACAACCTCACAAACCCTTTGAAAATGGAGTATTCTTTAAGAATTGATCCAGCTCCCAAGGTGAATAAGATGGGTTGTTTGTGAAGGGCTGTTTCCACAATTGTTGTCTTCAGATTAAACAAGTGTACAGTAGTGCCCCATGAGTGGGGTGTTCCTCAAATAAGCACCCAACCCAGACAGAGCCAAGGGGCCGTTTATTTCAGGAATGCCTTCCTTCAAGGGCATTACATTCAGACCTATGAGAAATTCTTTTCCTTTTTCTTCACATTTCGAAACACCCACCTATTACAAATGAAAAATTTCACTGTGTAAGGTTACTAATGAATACACTAAAACATTTCTCATAGGTCTTCGCATTAATTAAAAGCTTCTCCAAGTGATATAACCATTCCTCAATGTCTACAAGTCAGTCTTGTTTCCCAAATACTAAAAACTACATGAGCCAACCATCAAAAGCATGTGCTACCCTCTACGCTCCGAAAAAATCACCAAGATAAAACATCAACAATGTGTGTAGGAACACCTCCAATGCAGATCCAATTCTTAAACCTTATTCCTACTAGATCAAACTTGGTTAGTCACCTAAAACTCCACAACCCCTAATGGCAGATACAAAAGCTCCCAGGAGACCAGATTGAACCAATGGCTAACAGCACACCATCCATTGGAAGCCTGTTATGACTCAGTGGAGGATGAACCTCAACTCACTTGACATTGGGTTTCACCTTAGTATCCTTTCCTGTAGATGATTAGTACATTGGTCGGGGCTGGCAGGCTGTTCGTAGATAGGTAAATAAATACAGAAACTGAGTTAACAACCATGGTTAGCTAGGGAATTGGAACCCAATGATAACAAGTCTCCTTCCCACCCACCATCCATCATCCCTAACAATGCATTAGTGTTCGTTGGTTTGCTCTAACAACTGTATTAGGGGATCCCATACTAAGGAAAACCCTAGTTTGGTCAATTTACTAAGTTGGTTCGGAATAGAATGTCATGTCCATATATGGACTGGGTAATTAACACGAGCTTTGGTAACATGCAACCTCACAATAAGGCATAATGAGATTTCATTAAGAATGCTACACACCATAGTAGGCAATAAGGTTTCCACTCCCTTGTGTCAATTGGTTTGGAGGCATACTTATGTCTTCATTACATATTGTAATTATATTATATTCATATTCACATAGTCATAATCAGTGTTGAGCAAGTATGAGAAATGAATTTAGAATCGTCTAGGAGTTCAGGTCGAATTTCATTAGGAAAATTGTTAAATATTAGGGTTTAAGCAAGATACAAGGAACAACTTTTTTAAGTTGTCAAAATTACAACAAGTAGATTTTAAATAAAAATTAAAGTCATAATAAAATTGTGAAACATTTAATGTTTTTGCTTGAATGATAAAAGATAAGATGTTTTTATAGTAATGTGCATTAATTTTCAATTTTCAATTTGAAAAAGTAGGTTTTAAATAGGGTTTTAAAATACAAGTAACTTTTGATATCTACTTTTGAACATGGGTTTTTTGTTTTAAATATGTGTTAAGTAAGGTTTAATAAAAAGAATTTTTTTTGTAATGATGGCTTGCTAAAATAGATGATGATCTTCACATCATAAATTAGTACATATCTAATTTATTTATTTTTTAAATAAAAAGTAAGTTTGAACACATATAATCTTATTAGTTTCAAATCTACTTTTCATCTACTTTTGAAATTCATTTTTTTTAATGTTTTGGGACCTATATTCTTATAAACTTACTATAACAAATGAATGTTACATAATATAAACTTTCAGCTAATTTGATGTTATTTTTTTGTAGTTATATGTGTGATACATGGTTTAAATGAAGACATTTATTTTTTATGTATACTTTATCTTGCTTTGACCCATCACTTACAAATATTCAAATTGATATCCAACTTTTAGGGTCTCACCAAGTTAAAAGTTAAAAGTCTATGAATTTGTAAGTTGAGTTTTTTTGGCTTACTTAGTTATTCTTGCATTGGTTCTATTATGTTGTTGCTTAGGTCCTTTTGCATTGCTACTATTCAAGTTCTCTTGCATTGTTATTTTTTCCTCTTGCATTATTACTTGATTCTTCTTGCATTATTACTATTGAGGTCTTTTTTGCATTGTTGTTTGGTTCTCTTGCATTGCTACTCAATCCTTTTGCATTATTGTTACTCAGGGTCTTCTTTGCATTGCTATTCAAACCCTCTTGGGGTGTAAGCAAGGTATTTTGTACATACTTGCTACCTTGTTTTCTACTTGAAAACACTTTAAAAAGAGTTTTAAAAACTTTTAACCTTCCTTTAGCATTTCAACACAAATGAAACTTTTAGTTTTTTTCACAAACATCTTTAGCCTCCTTTCAACTTCTTAAAGCAATTTGTGTCATTTGGACTTGAAAATGTACCCTTAAACTATCCCCAACAATTTCATCAATTTTCAAAGGTTGGGGATGATTTTAGTTATGAAAACAAACTCCACTAACCAAAAAAATTATATTGGAATGTTGACCACAGTAATATTGAGGTGCAAGAAAAAAAAACTAAATATTTGCAAAAAACATTCACCTACTTTCAAGTACTTGAACTTTATTTTTCAAGCTACCACAAATTTTAAGTCCAATTCAAGTACTTGCAAATAGTGTTAAAAAACATGATCATAACAATTTAGCTTTTGAAGTTCATGCAAATAAGAGTTAAGAAATAAAATACTCAAAAATAATATTATTATTTTCATAAAATCATGTACTTGTTAATCCTTTTAAATAGAAACCCCAATATTTTGTTGTTTACATTACTTTTTGTGTATGCTTTGCCATGTTTTCACCCCTTGCTATTGGGCAATGAATAACTTCTCTTCCTATTTGGGTCCTCTTGTGTTGTTACTATTTGAATCCTTTTGCATTTTTGTTCAACAATGAACGACTCTTCTTGTTGATTGGTTTCTCTTATGTTGTTGTTCGAGTCCTCTTGTGTTGCTATTCCTCAAATCCTTTTGTGTTGTTATTTGGGAACGAGTAGTTTTTCTTATTGCTTAAGTCCTCTTACATTGCTACTACTCGAATCCGCTTATGTTACTATTGTTCAACTCCTCTTGCATTGTTCCTACTTTAGGTCCTTTTGTATTGTTGCTACTTGGGTCTTCTTATGTTATTTAATAATGAATAATTCATTTTCTTGTTTAGGTCCTCCTACATTACTATTGCTCAGGTCCTCTTGCATCATTATTTAACAACAAATAATTCCTCTACTATTTTGGTCCTCTTGCATTGTTGTTTAATAATGAATTGTTTTGAACAACTATATTGTTCAAGGGTCTTCTTGTCTTGTTGTTCAACAATGAATAGTTTTTCTATTATTCGGACTCTCTTGCATTGTTGTTCAACAATAAATAATTCCTTTAATTTTTCTGTTAATGATAATAAAAAAGTTGATCGTTACAATCCTCAAATGACATGTTATATTTATTTTTATAATAGTCCTATTGATGTATTCAATCCCAAAAAAAAGGCTTAATTTCATTTACAAAACAAATGGTATAATAACTTTCAGCAAACATGTGAATGTAAACCATGCAATTATTGCAAAAATGTTTGAGGAAGTCAATAGTTCATTAAGAAAACTATTAAAAGGTAATTAACAAATATAAGGCCAAATTTGTTTGGTGGACAAATTTCAATTTTTTTTGCTACAAAAGATCCTTTCAAAAAGGAGGTTGTATAACAAAAATATTTTTTGCAAGATTTCGACCTTTTGATTGTCAAAATCATTTGCCAATGCAATTTATGGCAAATATTTGGATGAAGTTTTTAGCCTTGCATTTATGTCTTTGAATGGCCATTCTTTCAAGAATTTTATTTTCCAAAAGGTATTACTTAACTTGGTGGAAAAAACAAAACAAAAATATGTTCTACCACAATTAGTAAAATGGAATATTGCAACAACACACTTTGATTTATGGATGTTTCAAGGTGCACATGACATTTTAAAGCTTGATTAGCAATCAAAGCATGTCACTATTGGTTTGTTTGAGTCAATAAAAGTTATTAATCAAGCCCTATTAAGAAATTTGACATAATTATTAGATGAATATGAGTTGAAAAAAGTCTTGCTTATGTAAATGATGAAGGTTCAAATTTGAATGCTATGACAATTGCTTTGAAGTCCATTGTGGGTTGTGAATGTTTGGGTTTGAAGGAAACCGTTGAAGGTTCTTGTTTTGGCCATGCTTTTGTTAAAACTTGCCGATATTTGACAACAAATGAAAAAATGTGTTGAAATTTTAAGTATATTTCTATTAATTTTGTTCAATCATATTTGCATAAATGTATAACTTGGCCTAGAAACTCTAAAAAAAGTAAACAAGAATGGAACAAGGCTTGTGAGAAGTGTAATATTTATCAAAGAAAACTAAGAACTATAATTAAGACAAAATAATTTTCATTTAAATCTGATTTTAGAGTCATTTTTGATAGTTTATTTGAACATAAATCATTTAGATTTTATGTTTTTATTTGAACTATAGTTTGAAAATATTAACATTTAATGTTAAATTTTATATACAAGTTTTCTTTCAAAATGATTATGTTCCAAAAAGCCTTACAATTTTGGAATGTTATTATCCTTTATTATAGTAGAAAATTTTCTATTAAAATTAGTGGAAGAAATTGCATCTTCCTCTTACATGGCACATTTCTCAAATAATTTTTTATTGCATTTCCCCAATTGTGAGTGTTTGTGTTTTGAATCAATCTTGAAACCACTAGTTGTTGAATGATGCATTGCATTTTCTATAAAAATGTGTTTAAAATTAAAGGAAGAAACTAAAATGCCACCAACCTTAATTATTTTGATAGCGATGATTTTAAGGTTGTTTTTGAGTTGTCTTTGCTAAACATGAAAAAAGAAGTTTTTGGGGTGTTAGAGTCTTTCTTTTCTTTTCTAAGGAAATATGATGTCTACAAAGCCTATGACATGTGTGTCTTTGATGTTATACCTTAAGTTTAAAAACCTTCGCTTCATATCATCTTATATTGATTGTGAAAGTGTGGTTATTGTTGAGGAATATGACAAGAAATCCTTAAATCTCATGCTTATCAAATGCCATGACCATTTACATCATGTGTCAAAATGTAAACTTGGTTGTTCAAATCCAATGGTAAAAGATTGTAGTTTGGATATTTTTGAACAAACTATTAGCACTAATGAACTAATGAAAGAGCTTGTGGGCAAAACATTGCAAATTTTTAAAAGGCACCAAGTGAAGATCAAGGATATCAAATGTCCTTTTTAGTGTTGGGAGAAATACAAATCTATGTTTCTCACTATTGGTTTTTTGGCTTGCCAAAATTTAGGCATAATAGGATTTCAAATAGGATTTTTTCTATAATAAGCATATTGATATATTTAAAAACATGTCATTTACAAACAACCAATTTAAGGAGTTGATATTTATGTGCAAGAATTGTCCTAATGATCCAAGAGTTGACTTCAAATCACTTTTTAATTTGGTGGAGTTAATTGAAAAGGACCTAGAATTAGAAAAAGAGTTATAATAGTTTGAAGGTTGATTTGAACAAGACAAAGTTGTGCACATATGAAGTCATGGAAGAAAAATAAAATCTTATAATTATTTTTAAAAAATTTGTTATTCTTACCATTTTTTGGTAGTTCTTTTAATTAAAAATGATAAAAACATCTTGTTCAAAATAATTGAACTTTTGACAACCAACTTGTGAGAATTGCCTTTGAGAATCAATTGGTCTGAAATTTTGTTTTTCAAAAGTCTACTACCCTTGCCAGTTCTCTATAATTTATTTTTTTTGAGAACTAATTCAGTTCTTAAAATGTTATATGAGAACTGAAATTGGCAGTTATCATAAATTGCTCCAATTATTAGGTCGAATATCAGTTCAGTTCTTGTTGTGAAAATCAATGAATATGAAATTCTACGATACCCAAGTTCATAACCAATCCATTAGTTCTCATACAAGTGAGAAATGGGTCCTTCAAGACCGGCACCCTTTTGAAAAAAATTTAAACTAAGAATTAGATGGGGTTAATGGAAAAAACCACATTCAATTTTCAACCTAGGGTTTAAGGATCTAGAGCGATAGGTGAAATATCTAAACTCCCAAAACAAAATTCAAACTCAAGACCTTCTAAAGGAGGAAGAAGGTCACAACCACTAAGCCACCCACTTTTTTGTTTGAGAATCTTGAAACATGCTTTAGGTCATAAGCACTAAGACACCCACTTTTTTGTTTGAGAATGTCAGAACATGGTTTTATTTAAAGAGATTGTCTAGTCTTGAAAGATGCATCTTCCAAGTCTTCCAAGACTAAGCATCCTTTTTAGATTTTTTTAAAAAAATCACAAATCTTTCAGATATGAAGGCTTGTGATCTAATGAATAGGGATCGTCCTTTCTTTATGGAATTTTTGGATTGAAAACTTGGTATTTGATAACTGGATTGAAAAATTGATGGTTTTCACTTATAATGAGAACCAACTTAAATGAGAATTGGTGATTCTTTTACTTCAGGTAATCTAAAAACATGGACAAGTATCACGACATTAATTTTTTTTAAAAATTCAAGAACCAGGTTGGTTTTTGAAAGCTTGTCTAAGAACCACAAAACTGGTGGTTCTCAAAAAAACATGAGAACCGCCCAACACTAGTCATAATGAAAAAGGGGTGCCAATTTGGAAGTCATAATTGGCCCTTGCCATGTCAAAAGAAATGCAAGGGATGAATCGGCTAATGGACCTAGGAGAAGGCATTTTTGGATACATGCTACAACACGATACAGAAATCTAGTGATTTGTCAAAATCAAATTGAGATTTGGTACTAGAAAACCAAAAGAGCACAATTTTTAACCATTTTGAAAAAAAAGTTAAAGGTGCATTCACACTTGGTGTTAGGAACTCTAGGCTACCCATTTAGGACTTAAACCTAGTTACCATGAAAATTTTATGTGAAGCTAACATTCACTTAACATTAAGCTTATGGCCCCATTTAACATTGGGTGCCACCTAGGATGCCACCTAGATTTTCATTTAACACTGACTTAACATCAAGTGTGAATGCACCATAACTAAATTTAGCCCCAAAAAACAAATGTTGTTGGCACCTCCCCAAGCAACACTAGTTATATTCTTGGGTACATTAATTTAGTGATTACCACTCATGGGCCTTGTCGATTTGTTGACATAAGGGGAATATATATATACACACACACACACAAATAATTATAAGAGGGAATTGACTTTAGAAGGGTTAACTGCATGAACCCCTCCCAAGATTACATGATGTAACACCCGCCAGCACCACCATTCATTGGAAATAAGTTACCACTGAGTTGTGAACGAACCACAACTGAGTTACATTCGGTAATCTATCCAGTAAACCCTTTTACTTTTCCCTCACACTAACTAGCTAACTACCTATGTATGTGGGCAAGTATAATACAAAGGAGATACAAACACTAAGTGCTTACTATGTAGGTAGTTAAGTAGGTGAGGCACTCTGTGGTTGCTAGGTGGGTAGAATATGTGTGTGAGTGGTTGATTCACTAACCATCATGGTTATGATTAGCTTAAGTGTTTCGTGTTCACCACACCATCCATCCTGCATGGTGCCACTTGGGGATATTTAGTGTCTCCTCTCCCCCACTCCCCCTCCCCCCAACAAGATTTGTTTGGTGCAAAAAGTGGTAGACAATGCTTGGCCATGCCCAGAGTTACTTGGGTTCTTTTGTAAGGTCTGACTACTTTGACTACATCCCCAAGAAAGAAATAAACACTCACTAAACATGCAAAGTAAGTAGAACTGAGAAGCCCGATTTTACGCAGAACCATGCACTGTGCCAAAAGAGCGCAAAAAGACAAGCCCAAAAATGCATTGGACAGAACTTGTTGGAGGGGGGGGGGAGGGACACAGATGGTTCGCTCTGGCCCTCATCTTCACAAGCCTATGAAGAAAAGGGAGAATTGGGAATGGAGAGACAGTGGGAGGCTGAACAGCTGCAGCTCCTAGCAGACAAAAGCTCAGGGGTAGCCTAGTACTCTAAAATAGCAATGAGTGTTGTATGTTAGATGGGCAGGAACTTTTCATACTTACAACTAATGTCATACATATCTTATAACGGGATCAGATGAGATAAAGTGCAATGAATTTGTTCACATCAAGCAAAGTGGTGATCAGAGTTTTTGTTTTTTGGTTCATTTTTGTGATGTAGCTGAAATGGCAATCTTCCATAAGAAAGCTTGGCCAAATTTGGTTAAAAACACAAGATAGCATACTTCACATTTTTGGCTACATGCTAGAACCAATAGAGAAATCTAGATTTTTTTAATGAAAAAATTGGTCAAATTTTGGCAACTAGAAAACCCAAAACCCACATATTTTTTAGCCATTTTGAAATTTTAAAAAAAAAAAGCCAACTAGCTGAATTTAGACATTGTATACCTGGGTTTAAGGTACAGTGACAATTTTGGATGCTTTTGAAATTTACCTTAGCAAGCCAGTTGCATCAAGCAAAAGTGACCGAAAACTTGCTAAAAATTATTATTTATTACAAGAACACACCAAAACAAGCAAGAACGGGAAATGGAGCAAAAGTTGTTTTGTACAGGGCTTTGCATACAAACAGAAGCAGAAACTTTTAAAAAGCCAATGACATCCAGTTTGTATGCAGAACAAGAAGCCCAGAGATTAGTATTGGAGCCATGAGTAAGGGGGGTGGAGTTTGGATATGCTGCACGTTCAGAGATGCCAAGGGTGGTGGTGGTGGTGGTGCTGCTGCTTCTGCTTTTTATTGTCAATCCAGCTTTGTCAGCTTGGGAGGACATCAGCAGCTCTGCAGCCTCATCAGGCCTCTAGGACTTGATCCTAAAGCTGCTGCATGCAGATGACTGCTCCAGAGCAATGTTCTCTTTGCATTTTCGTTAAAAACCTCCACCCAAATTCCTAATGTATTTGGAGAACCCGCGTGGCATTTCACAAAACGAAATGCTCATCAGACCTGCACACCTGCATGCATTCCATTATTCAAAACACATTTTGGAAATGTCTGCAGCTGCAAGCATTCTGTTTACCGAAATGCTCAAAACACAGTCTGGAAACGTCTGCAACTGCAAGCATTCTGTTTACCGAAATGCTCAAACACAGTTTGGAAATGTCTGCAGCTGCAAGCATTCTGTTTACTGAAATGCTCAAAACACAGTTTGGAAATGTCTGCAGCTGCAAGCATTCTGTTTACCGAAATGCTCAGAACACAGTTTGGAAACGTCTGCAGCTGCAAGCATTCTGTTTACCGAAATGCTGTGCACCGGTTCTTTTCCTTTGATACCCAGCGGGTAACCATCAGGTATCAAGGGAATTTTTTTTAAAAATTTAAAATTGTCTATTTTTCCTATTGGTGCAAAAGTTGAAATCAGGATATTAATAAATGCTGAATTTTATGGCCTTGTACTGGCCCCAAGGCTGAAAAAAGGATACCATTGAATTTGGGAAGCCAATTTGCAACCCTTGGGGGCCAATGTTCCAGCATTTATTAATATCCGGACGTCAATGTTGTAGCATTTATTAGTAACTTGGGGCCAAACAACAAGCCAAAGTTGCTCAAAGTTGGCCCCAAGTTTTTTCCAGCCCTGACTCCTAGTGTAAATAGTGGGCCTTAATGGAAAAAAAGTGAGGACCATACAACCCATATAGACCAGTAAGTTTCAACTTGGCTCACACATAGCTCATGCTCAAAACATGGCTTTCCAGTTCCAGAACATGGCTTTCCAGTTCCAAAACATGGCTCAGTAAGTAACCCTCCACGTATAAATTGGATGAAGAAAAGTCAAAACATGTCAGTTTAGCTCAGCAACATTGTTTTGGCCCACCACTTTGGCACCGTTTGCTGAGGCAGGTAAAGGATAATCATAATGATTGGTCCAGGTGGTGTGCTATTATTTGTCTCTCACCTTTTTGCAGGTTCAATTTTAGTTTTATTGGTGGGTTTGCAAAAAAGTAAATGGTACATAACTAAACTTGGATCATGGATGTGAGATATTTTTGCGGGCTCTCATACTGAGCACCATTGGGGATGCTCTCTAAGTGAATTCCTTAGCAACATCTGAATTGGTGGGCCCAAAGGTATCTAGATGATGGCCTCCTCAACCTTAGGAGACTCCTTTGGATGCTCCTCTCAGCATCAATTTTTCCAATAACCCCCCCAAGGCAGGTTGTTAGTTGGTGCAATTGCAAATTTTCAGTGCTCATTCCTGAACATGTGGGAGGACTCTTAACCTCCAAGAGCCCACCATCCACAACCCCTCCATTAGGACCTCCACAGTACTTTAACCCTAAGTTGACATTTGACGAAAACGGTTCCCAGTGGGAGGAGGGACCTACAACCACATAATCACCTAAAAGTAATTTAAAATGTCAAAAATTTGAAAATCTGACTCAGTAGAGTTGTAGGGGACTTCAAGCTGAATATTTTTGTTAAAAAATTGAATTTGGTTGAGAAATGGCAAATCCCCACCATTGAAAATGCAATTCTATTAGTTACGAGAAGCCTTCAAATTTTCGCAATTTTGAAGAATTTGATCAATCTATCATTCTTCATTGATGGTAAAAATTCTATGGTAGATACGAGGCATGCCTAAGAGGTGAATGAAAAAAGAAAAACTCCATTTGGACTTGGGATGAAGGAGAAACAAATAGTCAAATATGCACATCCAATGGGCATTTACACAAAATCAAAGAAAGAAAACCCTTGAGATAATCTTTGGGCACCATTAGTGCTTCCAACCCCTCCCATGTACCCCAATCAAAAATATGTATCATTGGACCTTCAACCCTAACGAGACATTATGTGCTAATTTTCACACTACATTGTCAAAGAGGCTATTGTTTGAGATACTATGTGAAAGAGCTTAAATTGTTTCCAACCTTATTATTATTATTTAGATTTTTAATATCTATGTGTTTAAACCACCTTAAACATAATTTAAAATTTATTTTTACATTGAATTTCGGCACCATATATTTTTTTGGATTTTAGTTTCGATTGAACATGTGAAAAGTGATGAAGGAAGGAAAGTGATTGTGTGTAATCAAATAAAAATCATGCATGAAATGTTCAATTTTCATTTAAAAATCATATCACCAATAATTTATGTACCAAATCACATTTCAAATGATGAGACCATGTTTAGCACACACAAAATCATTATAGACTATGAACATTTAGTTTTTTTTCATGGAAAAAACGATACAAAGAAAAAATTGAGACTTTTGGGTTTCAAAATCAAAGTAAAGAAGGTGTACATTGCAACCCAAGTAAATGAACCATCAAGTTAAGTTGTTGCATTTGGGCCTTTATAAATGGGCCCTTTATCAAGCCTTGATAATTACTTATATGATGATCATAATATCGGGGAAAGGAAGTTTCATAATTCCTAAACACCTAGTTGATTTCCTAACTTACTTTACTGCAACTACTCACATAAGGATAACAAAACTTTATATGAAATGAATTAAAAATCATTCACTGGATGGTACTAAACCCCACCCACAATATTACCCCTAATAGTATGTGAAAAAATACAACAACCTAATATGAAAGCATAATAAAAACAGAAATAAAATTATATAAGCTTGTAAAGACAATAATTATGCCCTACAATAGGATTATTGCCAAAGGACAACAAAGGGCACCCCTCTCTCTAGGATGTAAAATACCTTTAAAACTAAAACCTTATAAAATATATGACTTTCCCGGGACTTTCGTACCTTTTGTTTAAACCCCCTATCATCTACAACATACATCTACCATCCTATCAGAAATGGAAACATACAACAAATTAGACAAGGGAGTCCCAAGAAATATGAACATTTCTTTGTTACCATAGTGAAAAAGTTCATAACATATTGTTTTCCCCTTGTTCTCCATCAACACAAATAAATAAATAAATAAATAAATAAATTGAGTGGCCTGGGAAAAGGTAAAAAAAGAAATAAGATAAAGAAAACAGAATGAGTAGCCCATAAAGTTTCCACCTCGAGAAGGGAAAAGAAAATTAGAAAAAAAAGGAAGGGCATAAAGACACAAAACATCAAAAAATGAGAAAAATGATCATTTTAAAACACACACACACACACACACACAAGAATAACCCCACCTTAAAGGGCAAGGACTACCTTATTCACCCCACCCCAAAGGTCATTTCACCTAACTATTAATTCCTTTAAAAGACAACTTAAAAATTTGCACTTATTTTGTTGGGGGGCATGTCCTTTCCTAGAATTCTTCTTACCTTCTAAGTAAACGATTAACCAACCTTCACCTTTTAAAAGATTTTGGTTGATTTTCCATTTAAATTTCTATCTAATTAACAAGCGTCACCTCCCAAGGGAAATAGTAATGAAAATTACTTCCAATAAAGATATTGGGTTGCCCATCTAATTAAATTAATGTCTAGGTTAAGGTAAGAATAACCTTAAGTTAACAACCTTCATCACCTCCTTGTCCTAGCCAAATAAATACCACTTCATTAATGTTAATTCATTTATTCTAAATCTTTGATATAATTTGCACCATCTCCATCCTACCAATTGAATCTACGTATAACTAATATTTATTATAATCTTTTGAATTTATGTTATATATTTTTTGTTTTATTCTAATGCCTATTACTAATCCAAATGGGGTGAAAACATGGTAAAGTATACCAAAACAAATAATTATTTCCAAAGCAATCAAAAAATGGTCCAAATTTGTACACAAGTACAAGAAAGTAGATTGAAAATAGTTGAAAATACCATAATAAAAGCATGGTGCCTTTCTTTGAGTTTATAATGAGGTGATTACAAAATTTGAAAAAATTTGGCACAATAAAAGTAAATAACAAGTATGTTTGAAAATGATTGATCAAATTGAGTTTAAACCTATTTTTCCATTAGAAATTTGATGTATTCTATTATAATATTTAAACAATGAGAACTTACAAGTACATTTTAAACTTACAGCATGTTGGAAATAAAGAATATTCAATAATTCATCTACTTTCACCTACTTCTACAAGATTGGATAGCCTCAAAAGTAGGAAAAAGGTTCAATTATTTTTTAAAAATTTACTTGAATGCATATTAGATATGTGATTGATCAACATAAGATTGTCTTCATAATGATTATTAAATAAAAAAACATTTCTACTTTCAATACATTAATATTTGTTTATGGGTACCTGTATTTTTTTGGTGATAAGGATAAAAAATTGTCTACTTTACCTTGTTGACACTCAATCATATAATAATTATATTTAGATTTTGAAAATAAATATAATGAGCAAAAATATAAGGTCCCATATATTGGTTGTTGGGTAAAAATTATAATTCAATTAGTTCTATAATAGGGTCATTTTTAGCTTATTATTTGGGAAAATTCTAAGACTAGTTTCAAGGCTAGTTTTGAGTTTTAGGGATGTTTATAAAAAATCTCATAGATTTTGGCCAAAGATTTTTTTAAAATTTTCTCCAAATCTTGGGATATTGTGGCCATTTCTATTGATGATGGATTGGTTGCACAATGCAAACAATCTAAGGTGACAATTTCATCATCCAATCTAGACTAAAATTTCTAAGGCAAAAGGACAATAATGCACAACTACTTGATTGTTCAAATTGAAGAAAAAAACACTAAACTTTTTTTAAAGGAATAAAACAATGCAAACCCTAATCCACCACACCCAAACAATTTATATGTAGCATGCACACAAATTTTTTTCTTAGTTTATAAGGTGCATAATATTGTCCAAAAAAGGAAGACCTTGAAACAACTCAAAAATCATTAAAATAAAAGCATCAATTCCAAAAAAAGTATCATTGATTAGAAATCAAATTTAGTCACGATGATCAACTTTTATTCACTTTTTATTCTTTAGGTATTTGAAAATTGTCAATCTTTAGCAACTAAGAATGTTCCAAATTTTGCTAAAATATTTCCTTGTTGGTAAAAGTCTAGCATGTAAATTTGCAAGGTATTATCAATCCACATTTGTAAGACTAAAAGTTTGCAATAGGTAGACACAAGAATAGAAGCTTGCAACATGTAAACATTATTTTGTTTAAGTTAACTTACATTTTCAAGTTCTTTTCAAAGTTGCACAAAGAACTTGTTCGTTATATCATCACAATTCAATCAATTTTCCCATTGTTGCAAATGCATCCTTCCCATCCTCCTTATCATCCTAGTCTACTATAAATTTTCCCAATTCCAAGCTTAATCAGAATTGTGTAGCAACATAAGACTGAAAACTTAATGTATATATCAAAAGACCTCAAAGAAATGGTGTAAATGGCTTATCTCATAATGACAAACTAGAATACAATGACAATAGAAAAAACTTAGTCACATGAAGTGAATGCCAAATCAATTTGGAGTTGGAAGCAAATAAAGAACTTTGAGACAAGAGGGGAAAATATTTTTCAAGCATTGTTATCTAGAAAAGAAGAATGAAAAAAATACAAGAAAAATAAACTATGCTTAATTTGCATTTGTTTGTTTCCCCAATGCACATCTCTTATTTTATTTTCACTATTAGTTGGTTCCTTGTGTGAAGGTTTTTGCAATCTCTTTTAAATTAATATTATAATTGAAATTTTTATTATTAGTATTCATGGTTTTGGTTAATCATATAAAGATTTTTTTTCCTTGGTAGCATACAAAAATTTCATGGTGAATGTTGTTTAGTTTCAAATTTTCGTTTTCATTGTCATGGTAATTATTTGACCTGTTATAAATGATTCATCATTGTGTATCACACAATTTCTTATCAATGATTATACTAACATGATGGTAGCGTGAAATTGTGTACAAACTAATGTGATGTGTCTAAATTGGCTACCATGTAGTGTAATATTGTGCATCAAATCCTTCATTTGATTTTGCTAGTTGTGTTAATGTTTTCACAACATCCGTACATAACTTTAATCTTTTAAAATTGGGTAATGATTCTCATCCAAGCATATTTAATCCTCCAAAGTACATTTTCATTTATATCAAAATTTCAACATTTTTTTTCCTCAACACATTGTTTGACAATTCACAACAAAATAATTTGTTGGTTAAGAACATAATCATGGTTAGGACCAATACACCTATAAGTAAATCAAACTAAATACATTATGTTGTTATCTTGGATGCCATTTAATATCCCAATAGGTTAATAATGAACATGGCATTCCAATTTCCATACAACTTTCATTTATGATCTTGGTAAATATTTGTTCGATGTTTTGTTGGTTGGCTTGGTTTGACCATAATTTGGTTTATGATGTGCAATCATAAATCGTGAATATAAAAAAATTTACATTTTTTCAATTATAAAAGTTTGGCACTCATTAAGTCAATTGAACAATCAAATCAAGTGATAAGGTTTTCATATAGTATATGGTAGCTTGTGGCAAGTTCAACACTAAATAATGATGAAAAATTGTTTTTTGGAATTTTTGAATTTTATTCAACATTATTCAAGTGTATTTAACAAGTAAAAAATAAACATTAACTATATTTCAAAAAAACTTCATAATCCTACGAAAAATTATACTAAATATTTGGAGTTTAATTTTGTCCCTTTTTTTTTTCTACTGTCCTTTTGATATAACACAATCCATAACTAACATGCATTTTCAAGATATTTAGTTGTAGGTTTAATTGGACACAAAGTCTAATCACATCTCACAAAAGGTGCAAACAATGATTATTATTAATGCCCTATGACATTAAGGTTGGCCATTATTGTAGTAAGTAAGCATGTTTACACTTTCATGCCAAAATTTTAATATAACTTCTACTAAAATTCCAAAATTTACATTAAAAATAATTATTGTGTATTTTATACTTGTTAATCACACCTCAATAATGGTTTATAATTTTTCAAAAATCCATTTTTTTTCCTTCATAATTATTTAATGCCAAACTTGTTTACATACTACAATAGCAACTAATTGCCAATGCCAACAACTTACTAATTGTGAAGTTTTTAGTGCAATGTTCATTTAAACTTTATCCAATGAATCACAATATCGCAATTTAGTGCATCTTACATAACATGCTTTTATCATAGAAACACAAATAGTATGCTACAATCTTGTAATAATCTATCAACATAATTTTTGACATTTATAACCACTCACACAATGCCACGAAATGTGAATGAACTTAATTTTTAATTATGGTTAATCCTATTGTGAAAAAGTGTCTTAAGGTTGCTTATGTAGTGTTTGGAAGCCATTTTATTTTTACTTGACAAAGGGGATGAAGAATTAAGGTATAAAAAGTTGATAACATTTTTCCAAGCCAATGTCCTTGTTCACATTACACATTAATGAGTTGAAAATGAACAATCATTGGGTTGGGGATGTTTTATGACCATGAGGAATTTTAGGAAGCACCTAGTAAACATGTATTTTTTATATATGGGGACGTTAATTTTCTTTTTTCCTTTTTCGTCCACCTTATAATTATTTGATTATTTAATATGCATAATTATTTAGGATATCATTTTTCTAAATATTTGATTGTAGCCATCAAATATTTGACATCTTATCACTATTATAGAATATGGGTGTAGTTCATTAATCCCAATCAATGGACCAATGAATCCATTAAGTATTCATTAATCCTCGTTCAGTGGGATTAATGAATTTATTTAAAATTCAATGAAAGCACTTACTGAATAGGGATGCATTTTGTTGTAATGTATATTAATGTAAAAATTTTTAAGAATGCAATATGCTTTATTAATTATTTGAAACAATTCATTCAAAGTTTCAAAATCAACACCATTCAAAGTTAAAACATTCTAAAATTTTTACTCAATTCCAAACTTCCATTCATATGGGCTTTATCTAAATTGAGCCCATCTTTTTACAAAGTTTCTAATTCAAATCAGCCATAGATTAAATGACACATGTCTTACACGTGTTTTTCAAATTCTTGTGCTTCTATTATTAATTTCAAAAAATAGTAACTATATTCGTAATCATATATTTATTTAAATGTGGTATTCAATAATTAAGGTATGTAATTTTATTTTGAAATGTATTTTAAATTTTACTTTTCAAAAATGTATTATACATTTTTCTCACACTATTTAGAAAAATATGGAAATTTGGCCTCCCCAACCTTATGAATAAGACCCAATCTAGCATGACAACAAACTAGGTTCCATAAATTTGCATATGAACTATATTATGCATATATTCAACATTTTTTAACATCATATATTGTCACAATATTGTATGTGGTCTTATTTTTATGACAATGCAAGTTCTTTTTCATTGCATATTTCATCCTTGAATTGTTTTTTGCAAATATGAACATTTGACCACATTAATCCATCATTATTATAAATTAGGTCATATTAGGTAGTCGGGTTTCACTTTTGAGTATTGTTTATCCATTAGTTCTATGAGAAAAATGATCAAAGATGTAGTGAATGTCCTAGCTTATAACAATCAAATTCTTACAATAATAATAATCACCTAGATATTATAATGATTACAATTGGTTCCATTACCTAGTATAATACAACTTAATCATCTACCAAGAAAACAAAGTTATTGCCCACGAGATAATCATAGCCAAAGTTTCCATTTGTGCAATTGACATATTTGTTAGCTCTTATTTTTATTCAACTATCATCATTAGTGTTTTTTTGGAGCAAAATTTCACATAGTCATGATGAGAAATCCCTTACAAAGTGTACAAAAGGTTAATCTTTTGGGAAAAAATGTACAAAATTTGGCATAATGTTAGTGGAAAAATAAAAAAATTCCATATTTAAACAATGAATTCCTAGAGGTTACGAAAACAAATCAAGATTATAAAAAAGGTTCCACTTTCCTATTTAACCTCTTGCCAAATTTAGCTCATCCCTCTTCTAGATGTCCCGGTCCACCTACTTGCAAAAATTAAATAAAAAACCTAGATAATAATCAATTGGATTTTTGAGGGTGTTGTTTGAATTTTGGCCTCGCATTGTTCCAATTCAAAATTTGATGCATCTAAATCAACATGGAATTCAAATGGCACTACAAATGTTAGGATTTTATTATAAAATAATCCCAAATCCAAGACATCGACTCAAATTATATCTCTTCAAACTTAATGAAATTCCATTTAATCCAAATGACAAAGAAATATCATTTCTTAACATGGTTGTTAAATTAAAATTGTATACCAAGTTGTTCCAAGCCTAGGAGATCTCTCACAAAATGTAGTGTGCACTATCCTTCAAAATTTCACAAATGAAATGAATTGATTACTTGTAGATCCAATTTCAAATAAGGAAATAAAGTAGGCTATGCAAGCCATGGCCAAAGGTAAAGCCCCTAACCCTAATGGGGTGATTGTGGAATTCTACATAAGATTTTAGTACTTGATTGGTTTAGATTACCAAAACTACATGATTATGGAGTCTATCCAAAAAGGGAAATTGCTTAAGGGGTTTAAAAGAGGAAGGGCTTAATTACACTTGTTTTCAAAACATTGGAGAAAGAAAACTTAAGTAATTAACATCATATCAAGTACACATTTTTTGTGTTTAAACACTATAATTTTGATTGTAGCCCTTGCCAATGGAGGTGATCAATTTTGATCAATCAATTTTCTTACAATTAAGGTATATATTGGAAAATGTCTTCCTTGCTCATGATGTTATGGATTGGGTTAGGAAAACTAACTAGCCCATGGTGTACTTCAAACTTGACTTAGTTAAAACATATATAAAATGGAATGGGGTTTTCTTTCAATGTAATGGAAAGGATGAAGGTCATGAAATAATTCATTGGGATTGTTAAGTTATTGTTTAAAGAAGCAAACGTTGTAGTTTGTTTCGATGCATCCATATCCATTCCCTTCAAGATTTAGCATGGAATTAGGTAGGGTTGCCCTTTCACACCATGATATCATTTCCTTTTAATTGGAAATTTTTTGATGCCCATGGTGAAACAATCAACAAGAATTAATGAGGTGATTGGAATTAAATGTACGATGGAAGGAAAACAACAAATCCTATTCCAATGTGTACATCACAAATTTAGCATGTGATGAATTAATAATGAAAATTGTGCAAAGTTCATTCGTTCATAGGTTTGTACATTTTACACACTAATATCATCCGCATTTGACACATGGATAAATATGTTAATAGATGAAGTATGAACTTATGAATGAATGAATGTCACACAAATTTCATATCTTCCTATAAATTTGTGTGTCAAATGTGTTTTCAATGCATGATAATAATGTGTGAAACATAGGAGTTATGAATGAATGAATTTTACATGATTTCCATTACTAAGTTGTGACATGCTAAATTTGTGATGTAAATGGCATTACAATCTCAATGTTGGGGGAGGAATAAATTTGACCAATGTAATAGAAACATTTAGGAAATCTTCATGTGCACCTTGGGATGTGAATTAAATTAGGATACAAGTTTAACATATTAATGTTTGAAGAAGACACCAAAACTAGGATGGACAATTTGATTTAGGTGGAAATGGGCTTAAGAAGGGGATCTGTCCAAGTTGTTGGACATGTCACTTGGCAGTAATGTCGACATAAAAGATGTAAACAACTTCTTAGTTGAAAGAATCAAGAAGAAATTTAGGTGTTGGTTTTTTGTACATTTTTCATCGGCAAGGTTTACACACAAATATCATGTGTTCAAAACATGTTTGACACATAGATAAATGTGTTAATAGATGATGTACGAAACTATAAATGAATGAATGTCACATAAATTTCTCATCTTCCTTTAGATTTGTGTGTTAAATATGTTTTCACTACATGATATCAATGTGTGAAATGTACAAATTATGAGTGAATGAATTTTGCATGATTTCCATTACTAAATCATAAGATGTTAAGTTTGTGATGTTTGCAAATATATTCTATATGCACTTGAACCTAGGGACTTTAATTTCAAGCAGTAATTTAAAGTAATGATACATCACATGCTAAATAAATGTAAGCCCTCAAAACACAAATCTTGGGTTCCAGACCTTTAGTGATTGTTAATAGAAGGGAATATGGTAGTTGGAGGCTTGATAATTTGGAATAAGATCATGAAAACTTGGAAGAACATGTTGCATAAAATTCATTTTTCTCCCTCCCCTTCCTAGTTGATCTAATCACTTAATGAATATTTGATGGTTCAAAACCTTTAAAGGGGTGCACTTTGAAGTGTTTACATCAAGAGAACATATGAATTACATCACATAGGCATTTGAAATGTGGGAGACTTGTGGGGTTCTACAATTGGGAAACTTCTCTCATTGAATAATGCAAATGTTAAGCTTAGGTTCACTAATATTGAAACATGTGTATGGGAAAAAATCACAAATAACCTACCATATTAGTGGCCCTAATAAAGTTGAGAGATTCAAGGGAATTGATTGTGCTTGAAAAATCGATCAATGTATATCGATCAATGAATTACCCCTCCCACTAATTGTTTTATGCTCCACAGAAAACTTTAACATAATCTACCAAGTTCATCCCTATAAGTTAGTTGTCCCAAATGGAGTCCTAGTATACATTATGAGAGAGAAATGTCACAAACTCCACAAGGAATTAAATTAAGAATACTGTTTGAAGGGGTATTCAAGAAAGTCTATTTAATTGAAGTTCACAAAAACCCTAATAGGCCTCCTTTCCTATATTCTTTTATGGAAAAACATTGAAGTTTTAATTTGACCCAAATTGGGTGGTCACAATTGCATAATAAAATATTCAAAAAAATAAGGGAAGCCATCATTGAATGATAGATGCAAACTTGTGCAAACAATACCAAAGGAGTGGGAGCCAATTATGTCATGTACTTTTCAATTCAAGTGTAGTGATACATGATTGAAAGCAATGGCCAAAAAAGATTATAAATTCATGTAAGCAATGTGGCGCAAAACTTTGGCATTTAACATTTGGTGCACAAAAACAAACCCAAACATTCATAATTGATGCATGGCGTGTGACCTTCAAGTTCCAAAAACCATTGCACACCAATTTTGGGATTGCCCTTATGCATGGACTTGGGCTTGCATGTTCATCCACAAATTGAATTTTCCACCTAACATTTAACAAGCAATGGAAAGGCCTTGATATGGAACATAGCCTTTTCAACAATCATTTACTAAAGATGTTGTGCCAATTTAACTCCATCTAGATGTTATGAAATGTCACCATGTAGTACATGTATGAATTGAGAGGAACGACCTTTCCTTAAAGGACAACAAATGGAATGACTTTTGGTTAGTAAAACATATTTTGGAGGGACTCCATATTGGCCTAGAAAATTGCCCTTAAAGAAATTAGTAAGAAACCTTTGACCAACCAACACATTTTAAATGAATTTAATCAAATATAATGTCTTCACCATGCAATTTGTTTTAAGGATGGTAGGAAGGTTAGATGAATGTATGTATCAAATTCCAAAGCAATATAAGTTTATTTGGTGAGTTGGTTTCTTGCCAAGGATAGGTCTCCCTTTGGTTTCATAATGTACTTAATTTTTCTTTTGACAATGGATTCTATCCATTTGCTTCCCAAAATTGTTTTTTATTCTTTTCCAAGTTTCAAATTACTTAACCTTAAATTCTTATTGAAAGTTCATTTGCAATGCATTCACACATTTATTGTTACACATTGTTCATTGAATAGGAGAAACAACAATATAACTAGTGGCTGAATTTCAATATACTTGCCTCCTCGTTCTCAAATGCAATTGCCTACTTCTCAACATTAAAAAAGAAGAAGAAGGGTGGGTTGGATCATACTCTCACAATTAGATTCCATTCTCTAGGTTTCTTGATTAGGATACCACCTTGGTGATCTACTAACAAAAATTTTCAAACCCAATTCAATCCCTAATCCCCTATAGTCCATTTTTTCTAAATTTCATTATCTTTTTAAACATAACATCAATTTGAAAATTTGAATGTGTTTACTGATGACCCAAGTCCCTTTCTATTTTGTAAAATTACTCATGCAATCTTTCAATAAGCATAAAATGCAAATTTTCATGTCTCAAACCCAACTTTAATCCTTGATTCCCTACAATTCTTTCTTTCTAAACTTCATTATCTTTCTAAACATAAACTTCAATATGACAATTTGAATATTAATGAAACTATCTCCCTTTCATCTACATATCATTGAGACTTAAATCCAACCTAGGATCTTCATTATGTCATCTTCTCCTAACCATCGTTCCGTACCTTTATTTCTTTTTGGGAATCACAACTAACAATTACAAGCAACTATTGAAGAGGTAAAACCTTGAAAGAATCCATCTTGATAGAAAGCAAAAGGCCATTGTTGAAAGCCAAATCAAGAGCAAAGAGATGAAAGATGTATAACATAATTGCGGTTTAAGGTTTTAGGTTTAGGGCCAAAACTGAATAGTGAATACCTAAATGAACCAAATCATTTGGATGAAGAAAAGGATGAGGATATAAAAATAATGAACAAAATAACTGACCTAGGTGAGTGTGAGACAGATGCCCATGTGAGTCTACAAAGGGTATTGATTTTCCTATAAAATGATACCCTATCAACATGATATTTATGGGTATCATAGATTCTAATGTTGGTGCTCTTCATCAACCTGCCATATCTCATTTTGGATGATAGTAGTTCACAATCTTCCAAACAAGAAGATAATAATGTTTCCATAATCTAAAATTGTAGACTAATCTAAATCTTCCCATTCACAAATTTCACAAGAAGATTTTACACACCAAGGAACTTCATAACTAAGTTCAATATCTTAACACAAGAGAACTAGAATGAATCCTCCTTCTCCTCTCTTTCTTTCTTTCTCTTTGCTCCATCTCTCACATTACATCACCAATTATGGCAATACTACTTGTGATGCGGGACCTTCATCCTTCCACAAGAAGTGCCAAATGATAATTTGATGATGATCCAGGATATATTAAAATTTCCCCCCAATTTTATGATGTGGCAAAAATGGCGATCATCAATAAGAAAATTTGAAATTTAGTCAAATTTGGCTATATAAAGAAGATACAACATTAAGACAAAATCTGAGCATCCTTCTGTATTCCTGGCTACCTATTCGTAACCTAATAAAAAAATAAAAAATGGTGATTTTGTTTAATTATTCTTCAAAATTTGGAAATTCAAAAAATCACAAAAAATCACATTTTTTTCACATTTTCTATTTCTACATTTGCCAAGTTTTGGCCACAAAATCAGAAACCAATCATTCATCTTTGTTTAGCTTTTAAAATAGCCAGATATTAACATACCCGCACAACATTAATTCACACATACCCTGACATACTAGGGTAAATGACTCGCTGCATAACCTAGTTCATATAACCTTGAGATAACCTTGCAAATTCCAAGTTGTGTGTGTTGTGTTTTGGTTTGTTTGTTTGGTTTGTTTGGGTTTTCTGGAATCCCACTTTAGTTCACAGTTCACACTTTTAACTAGGTCAAAGCAGGCATTTTTTAATAAAAAAAAATAATTTTTAATTTTGAAAATTATTTTATTTTATTTTATTTTGAAAATTTTTAATGGGTGAAATTTCACAACTCAGTAAAAAACTTCAAGTTTTTTTTTCCCCCTAAAAAAAGTGGTTTTATTGTTTCTATTGCCATATTTCGGAATAAATTAGAAAAATTGCCAGATTTTATATCACGTAGCCAAATTTATTGAAAGATACTGAGATTTTTTTGCTTTCGTAATTTATGTATAGCCAAAAATGAACTAAACCTTGTTGGTGGATCGCCACCTTAGATCCAGTCGCCGGTGCTATTTTTGTTTTTCAATTTTATGGTGTGGGTAAAGCGGCTATTGATCATCCTAGAAGAAAATTTGGCGCCAGATTTGTCTAAAAAATCTAGGAAATTTGGGTCACAATTTTTCATGAAACACCCTTTTGTGTAGGTAGGTGGAAATCTCATTTTACATGGAAAATTTTTTCTGGAAAAAAAAAATCACCAAAAAAAATAAAAAATCACTGGTGGAATGAACTTATTATCTCCAAGGTTTTTTTTTGCTTTTTCAAATTTCTGCTGTAGCAACCATAAAGAAAATCTAGCCAAATTTGGCTATTTCAAAGTTTATAGGTTGCAAAATTTTAAGGATCATGGTTTTTGTTTTTGGTGGCCACCTTGGCGATTTTTTTAATTTTATTTTTTCCAGAAAATGAAAAAAAAACAGAGAGGAATTTTTAGAGATTTTTTTCGCCATTTTAAAAAATAAAAATATTAAATTAGCCACATCTAGACCTAGCCACTTCCTAGGTCACACCACTTGGAGCAGCACTTTTGTAAAAATGCTACAGCCCACCTGGTACATTTAAACCCTATATTTAAACCCTAGTTAATGCTGGGGATCCTCACCAGTGGACTTACTGGAGGAATTTGAGGAGGAAAAAAAAAAAAAAAAAAAACACGCCTGAATCCGCTTCTTCTATTTGTGGTAGCCTACTTGTTTCAGCCGGAGATAGAATCCTGGCGATTCACGCCCAAATAAAGTCCAAATATGGCGAAATTATTCATTTCAAAGAATAAACAATATATATGGCGATGAAAAATGCAAATATTTATGGCGAATTATTCATTTGTAAGAATAATAATATACATGTCAATGAAAAATGCAAATATTTTGCAATTTGGCGAAAAGTCAAAATATGGCGAATTATTCATTTCAAAGAATAAATAATATATATGGCGATGAAAATTGAAATTTTTTCGCCAAATATGGCGAATTCTTCATTTGTAAGAATAATTATATACATGGCAATGAAAAATGCAAATATTTTGCAATTTGGCCAATTTTCCCACAGAAGAATTGTTTTGAAAAAACCAACCCCGCCCCCCCCGGGGCCCAAAAAAGAAAAAAAGAAAAAAAAGGCGCTGGGTGAAAAGGCCATGAACGAGGGATGTAATGAATGGGAAACAGAGCCGTGTATGTGTGTGGCTGTCTTTTGCGAAATATGCTCTACGGATGGGGTGCGCCCTGCTGAACGCAATTTCACACACCAAGCCCCTTCTCTCTCTCTCTCTTCTCGCGCGCACAAGACCAAGACAAGCTCCGCTCACCTCGCCTCACCATAAATCCGCTTCCTCTCGTTCTATCCGGTTCTCGCCCCAGCGAAGAACAGGGGAGTGCGGGGGAAATTGAAACGCAGGCAGTTTTGAGCTTATATGGCAAATTGATGCCAATTTGTAGCCAGAGACTAAAAACCGTTTGTTTGGTTTGAGTTTTTAGAGCATCTCCACCAACGCTCAGTATGTGGCTCTGCACTGGAAATCTTGGATGAGGTACAGCAGTCAAATCCAGTGAATCAAGGATAGAACAACAACAAGAAAGAAAGAAAGAAAGAAAGAACGAAAGAGAGGAGTTTGTTGTTTGCGGGAATTTTGGGTTTATATGGAGTAACAGAGCGAGCTTTTTTTTGGGAATGGCGCCTGCATGTTCAGTTCCGGGGTTTCTTGGGGAGGAAGGAGGAGGAGGAGGAGGAGGAATAGGGGATCAAAATGGGGTGTTGAATCTAGAAACACTGCGGATGCAATCAAGTGTGAGTTATGCAAAAGGAAGTGTTGGGAAAAAAGCAGCTGTAGCAATGTCTAATTCAATGGGATCCAGCTCAATAGCTTATGAAGGTCCTGACATAGCAGATGATGATGGAGATGAGGAGACCAGCAGTCCTAGTCCTGCTGCTGCTGCTGCTGCGGAGAGGGAGATTCCCAAGGTGTTAGCTGTTCTTGCCTCCGTTCTAGAGCGGCTAGTGGCCAGGAATGAACAATTTGCAAATTCATCGTCACCATCACAACAAGTCATCTTCAATCCCAAGAAGCTTACAATCTTCCATGGACTCAGAGCTCCTGGAATTAGCATTGCCAAGTACTTAGAGCGTATCTTCAAGTACACCAGTTGTAGCCCTTCTTGCTTTGTGGTGGGATATGTGTTTATAGACCGGCTTATCCATCGCCAACCAGACTTGCTTGTTACTTCTCTCAATGTCCACCGCCTGCTCGTCACCAGTGTCATGGTTGCCACCAAAATGTTGGATGATGTGTGAGTGTCCTCCATCACTGCCCTGCCCTTTTTTTCTTTTTTTTCTCTTAGAATTATATCGCCTGTTGCTGCACATCAATCTTTGATAAGGAGAAATATCCAGATGCGCCTTATTAGGGTGACAATCATCTCTTGGAAACTGCATATCTGATTCTTCACCTTCATTTGGATGGAGTCTTCAATCTCTCTCTCTCTCTCTGTGTCTCTGGCATGGCATTCGGTTGCAACAATCTTTGGCTGTCCGGATTGGTTGGAACCAAATGTTTTCTGTTAGGTTTGCCGATAGTTTAGGGTTCTTTGCCTTTTGCAATTGTGGTCTGGTACTATCTTATCATGAAATTGCAGTCATTGGAGGATATGGATGCATCCTTTTGTTGCTGAGCATGCTTTGTTGCTGTGCCAGCTCTTGGAGAAAATGTTTAGGCACCTGATGGTAAATCTGAATCATATGTTCTCAAATCCTCATGACTCTGGCTGTTAGTCTTCAGCTGACAATTGCCGCAAATCATCAAGAACACGCACACAATTAGGTCAATCATCCACTTACAATGTTGGGGAACAAACAGTACCTTTGTATAGCATAGGGTTTGTTTGTGCAGGAATTGCAGTGCCTTTAAGTCCAAATGCTCATTTTTCTGCTCTTTGTGTACCTATGCTTTCTGTGTTTTCAAAACTCATAGGGTTTGTGAAGTGGGAATATTGTTGGACGTAAGTCCAATTGCTCATATCTGTGCTCTTTGTGTACCTATGCTTTCTGTGTTTTCAAAACTCATAGGGCTTGTGCAGTGGGAGTGTGTTTGTCCAATTGCTCATAACTGTACTCTTTGCCTATGCTTTCTGTGTTACAAAACTCATAGCATAGTGGCTAATATGCACAACATGTTTTACCTTTCATTGTGCTCAGGATGCACTGTTCCTTTTCTTGTATTGTCTTGGTTCTGACCTAAAGACAGCTGCTATGTTGTCAAGTGCCTAGTTGAGAGGTTTTCATTTCTCGAGGAGCTAGCTTCTCATGGCTGCAGCCCCTCAGGCCATACTTTATAGGTTTTTTTTACGCATGCAGATCTTTCTTGTCTGCACCTAAAAGTGCACATGTGAATGAAAGATCCCAGAGTGTGTCTTATCACTCAATCTTTTTGGTGTTGGATATGGTATAGTATGGACCATTTCTGTGTTTCTAAGGAAAGCATTTTTCATCTTTTAAAGGGTCATCATGGTGATCCTGACTTTTTTTGGCTGGTGGGTGGCCTGCAGGCATTTCAACAATGCATTTTTTGCAAGGGTAGGAGGGGTGAGCGTGGTGGAATTAAATCGACTGGAGCTGGAGTTTTTGTTTCGTCTGGACTTTCGGTTATCAGTGACAACTAGTGTGTTTGAAAGCTACTGCTCTCATCTGGAGAAGGAGGTGTTGGCTATAGGAAAGAAGTCAGAGTGTGCTGAACGGAGTCTGCCAACCTTTGGCAGTGTCTCTACTGAGGTGATGGCATCCTTTCATAAAAAGAGAGTTGCAGCTGCAATCGACAAACCCCAACTGAACTCATCACAGCTGGCTGTACAATATCAACAATCTATTGCCAAGATGATGGCTCGAGAATCATCCTTCCCAAGTCTTTGAATCTGTCTCTCCTGTCTAAGATTTCGCAGGGTTTTGTAGCATCTAGCTAATATTTGGTTTGCCACCATTAAGATCTTCAACTTGGCAGTCCCCCAAGTAGGTCTCTATGTTTCTTAATGTAAGCAGCAATTCTCCAGCAGGGTGCTTCAGTATTTTGTTGTGGTGGATGTGGATGACACAGATTCTCTCCTGCACCACTTCCCTGTGAGACCTTTAGTTCTCTGAAGGTTCCTACACAACTTCCCTCTGAAAACTTAGGGTAGCTGGAACAAATGTAGCTGGAATCCTGGTTCAACCCTTACTGTACATTACAAATGGTGTTCTCAGTCCTTGTCAAAAGTTCTCAAAGAGGGAGTTCATGATGTGTGGAAGAGCTGCACGTCACAGCTCATGGATGGTGTGGAAATGATCAGTACTCCAACAAATTTTGGATTTTGCTGATCACTTCTTTGGATGGAGGGAATGGTTGCAATGATGATGAAGTACATGGCAAAACAGAATTGGAGAACTCTTACTCTTCAGACATTGATTGCTTGATTCTGGAGTCTGCAGTCATGGCTAAGGAATTTGGAGCTGGTGAATCTGGACATGGTCATTCGCTTGTGCTACTCCTGATGGAAGTGGGTGAGGTGTTGATACTTTTCATGACATGTATGATTGAGTGCCGAAGTAGCCAAGAGACAAATCAGTGAAACATTGGCCAAGTATACATGTCATTTTAAGAGGTCTCCTGTAAATTTTCTTGCTTATTCTGTTTCCATGGGTGAGTGCTGCTAGCTTGCCAAATGTGTCTAGTCCTCCTTGAGGTTCTGGGTGATGATTATGGTGGCAGGGGAGAGGGTTTCCACTTTGATAGCAAACGTTTGGGTGTAAATTGAGAACTAGTTGCTGGCCTCTGTAGTCTTTTGCAACACCTCCTCAAACTGCCAGAATGATTCTGTCAAGTGCTCCAGCAAGGCCTGGCTCTGATAATGCCTCCAGGAAGTTCTGTAGTTGTATGTCTGATGCCTGTGAAGCACTGGCGTTTTCTTTGTACGATAGAGAGCATGGGCATTGCTGAACCTGATGACTACTTTGTATAAATGTACCCTCTTCCATTTAGCTTCATAGATTCAGGCACTCCAGGATCTATAATTTGCTGACTGGTGGTTGATTTTGGCATTCTGCTTCAGTGTCTGAGGCTTCAATCTGTCTCTACTTTGTGCCAGATCTAATAGACTAGAGTATTTGAAGACCTGAACTGCATGCATTAGATGGGATAACTTGGCACTTATTTGACCAGATCCTTCTAAATAATGTAGAGGGGAATCTCCTCTTTCAATGCCAGTATCTTGCATTGTTCTGCACCTTGCTTCCAGCCATTGAAATTGCCACCAAACTGGGAAAAAATCTTACAGAAATGTTCATGGTAGATGGACAGAGGTGTACTACTCCTTATTCCTCAACAGCAAGTAAATCCCTTGAGTATGCTAAACCTAAAGTAGCCTACAATTTCAACTCATCAGGGCATAGTTAAAATGGATCTATTTGGATGCCAGAAAAGATGCATTGCATAATATATGGGTTCCTCTGTGGAGATTTGTCATTCAATCAGAAGCTCCAACTCTATGCAGTTGAGAGCTTTTGAAATGTCTTGTGGACATTGGAAAGTTTGTCGAATCAAGAAGAGTATTGCACTTTATCTGGTAGCTGGAGATGTGTACCAGCAGTCCATGAGCATCAAACCCTAAACCCATAAGCATCCATTGTTTGATCAGAATCTTATCACTCTATTGCATCCATGTATGCAATATATAAGGGGATTCCAATCAAACTTTGCAATTTGTCCTTTTCTTCAATGTCTAATGTGAATTTTTCCTCACAGGCTTCACATCCTTTGAAGCATCTTTTTAGTCATGCTCAAAAAGTTCTCATCTGTTCTTGCAGGTCATTTGCATCCTGCTCAGCTCTTGTGCCCTAAGTTGCATTTGGTGCAATTCACCCACCCTGGCTTTTGCTGCTTCTGTCCTCACCCACATTTTGTGAACCAATTCTCAGAATTCAGCAACCAACTCCCGCTCTCCATATGTGCTGCCCTGACAACCATGTGACACATGCTTGCTGGATGTGCACACACAAGCTGAGACTTGTAGAACCAAGATTACATATGACTCCTGGATGATCACAGGTTTCTAAGGAGTGTTATGGGAGACTCAGGTGATTTTGAATGGGTGGGCAGTGTTCCATGCAAAAGTAATTTGGGTCAGGGAGTTCAGACCAGCAGCCTTCAGAACAGATGCAAACATAGGGGACACGAGCTGCCGCTGTACTATAGATGGCTTGGTGAGCACTGGAAGGGCAGCTTTCTGGACAATATCATATTATACATATCACAGAGCTCTACACATGATGCTGCTGCACAATGTCATATACTATACACAAGAAAAGGGAACATGAGTTGCTGATTGAACTGAAGAGAGAGAGAGAGAGAGAACACTTGAGGCATTGGGGTGTGGAGGAGGCCACTCTTACAAAAGGTCTAGTACATGTTCAAAGGCATCTTCACCCACACCTTCCATTTGGGCCTCTACCATTGTTCATCACATCTAGCAAATAGTTCTAGTTGTTTTAGGGGTTTGTTGTTATTTTTAGGGCTTGGAGTTTAGGGCTACATTTAAGAGTGTAATGTTATATGTAAGTCTTTTGGGTAGTGTTGTGGTATATGTGGGAAAATCATTTCAAAAAATTTTTTGGCATGTGGGAGGTCTAGAAAAGGAGCCTCCACTTTCAAAGATTTTATTTTTTCTAATTTTCACAAATGGACTTCTCAAACACCTCTTCTTCAAATGAGAGCTTTAGTTCATCCTTGAATTCTAGTGAAGAATTGTTTGATGAGATGGATATGGGAGACCAATGACATATTTGTTTTGAACCTATATTAATTGCTACTAATTTTCTTGAGTTTTTTCCATTAATGTAAGAGAAATGGAGGAGAGTGCTAAAACCTTTGGGGATCTTGAGATTGGTGTTTAAGATGTGTTGGGTACAAAGTGAGCAATTCCAACATTGTTTGAAACCTTGACCAACTATACTTTGGAGGAGTTTGAGTTAACATTGTTTGTGGTCCCCATAATCATGACCAACATGAGATCTACATGTGAAGCTCACATTCTAGTTGGGCGTTCATCAAAGTTGAAGTTTGAGCAATGTCTTCTCAACTTCATTTTGTACATGAAGCATGATAATATGACCATGTCTCATGCATTCATGTCAGATTTTGCAAATTGTAGCATATGCGATTATGCAATTTTTATTACATCTTGCATTAATCATGCATTAATTAATGAGATCCATTAGCCCACAATTAAGAAGAAAGGATCTTTAGCTAGAGAAATTAAGGATTTTCACGATTGAATTGGGTTAATTGACAACACCCTAATCAAGATTTGCAAACCCTACAATATTAAGGCCCACATGACATGGTTTAGTGGCAAGAAGGAAATCTATTCCATGAATAACATTGTGGTTGTTAATCACTTGGACTTTTCATCTATTCAAATACTAGTTGTTTACGGTTTTTTCATGATGTTACCATACTACGACAATATAAGCTTTACATAAATTAGTGCAAGTAGTTTGTTCAAACAAATTATTACTTTGAATACCTATAATTAGGTAACCCAAGATATATGGGGGAAAAATTTTCCATCATGAGAAGGCTTGGCAAGTGAGAATTAATTCTTAATGCCAATTAACTTGCAATCAAAACATACAACAATATGCATGAATGATACATAATCAAAGTGGAGTGGGGAATAATATAATGTAATGTTTTGTTCAAAACTACAATTCTTCTCATTAATTTCCTACATAAAAGATACATGGACTTCACAATTGAACTCATTAGATAACATGTGGTGGAATCAACTAACCATGGCTAAAATGGAAACTTTCAATTATAGTTTTAGAAGTGTTTTCACTTTCCTTGAACTTTACCTCCATTGCCACACCCAAATCCCTAGTTCCCTTAAGGTTGTTAATCTTTGCCTTGTTTTTCTTCTCAACCCTCAAGTCATGCCGCACAACAAATATGTTCTTCTTTTCAATGTAGGTGTCTAATTTCACAGTTAAAAATTATTGTCATTTTTTAGAATCAGCTTTCATATGCCCTACCATGAATGTGATGCTCTTGGATTGTTGTTGCATCTCCAATTTTGTCATAGTTTTTTTTGGGGGTAATATAACCCAAATTGCATCCTATATTAAAGACCTAGGATGGGCATTAACTACATATAGGTCAAATAAAGCTTGAGCTAAAAAATGAAATAACAAATGGAATCTCACCATAAACATGTTTTGTTTCCTTTTCAATACATTGGGTAAGGTATGCCCATATGTGGTTTTAAAATGAACCAAGACCTTTTCACTTTGCAAGATTGTGTTTTCATTATTATCTTCATTTGAGGTGCATGCATTCAAGTCCTTCAAATCGTCACGTAATAGTTTGTAATTGTGCCTTCGATAGATTGTGAATTGGACTGTTGCTCTAGGAAAGTGGTGAAAATTGCCTTTCACATTTGAATAGGAATAATTTGAGGAACTTTCTTTCAATCTCAGTTATACATTCCAAAATGGTTCAATTGTATGTCATGACCTTAACTCCAATTCTTGGGCTTGCAACGTAGGTTGGGGGCATGAAAGAGGATGTGGGTCGAAAGAGTGTCCCAAAACACATGCATTCCCACAAGTTTTGTGGGAAAACACAAAGGAGGTGAATCCCAAACACTTCCAAATGGAAATATATTTAGGAGTTAAAGCCCCAAAATGTTTTGAATATTTAGGCCAAAAAGGAGGATATTAAACTTTGTTCAAATTTTGGGTATTATTTATACCATTAGATTTTTTTTGAAAATGGGTTCACATCTTCCATTTGGATATCTTGAACTCAAGTTATTGCAAAAGAAATTTGACCATTAAAATCTTAAAAAATGGGTCAAATGACCTTCGATTGGAACTTGTAATATAGTGTTACAAAGATCTCAATAAAAGCTACAAGATAGTGGTTTGCATTGCTCAAATTTATACCTATTTAAAAAGGATTAAAATGGACCTCATTTCAAAGGTCCATTTTGGGACTCCCAAGAATTTTACTTATTTCAATGTAACCTTCATGGACGAGTCTATAATATACTATAGGGAAGAAGGCGGTGCCTTCTCTTAAATACAAACCATTTGAATCTATGTGAATCTAAACCAAGTCAATGATTCAATTTGGTTCCATTTGCACTAACCATTTACATTGTCTAGCTTTTACTAATGAAGTGACATAAGTTTATAATTTCACTTTAGTCCCATCCTAGTGTTCTCACATACCCTTCTAACCCCCCAAGCTATGGAATTAAGGAGTTTGCTCCTAATATTTCCTTCTTTCCAATTGTATCACTTTAGGGAATTATGGACAATAATATTTTGGGATGAGATTGGGGGCATGTCATTGTATGCAATTTCCATGGTGCCAAAATGCAAAGATTACACCATTTGGTGTTGACCTTTTTGCCTAAGTGGCATTCTTTCATTTTGTTTGATTATCATTTTGTAACAATTATTTGATATATTTTCAATTTTACATTCTACCATAAATTCATTTATAGTCATGTGGGACTCCTCCATCCCTACACAAGAAATAAACAATAATGAACAAATGGATTAATGAAATTCCTCCTTAATTCATTACAAACCCAAAATAATATTTACAAGCTTCTATTCGTCATAAATGATCATATCAAAGGTGAATTTCAGCTTTGTCCTTCCCCAAATGTAAAAGGTTTATATTTCTCCCTAATAGATCATAACAACTATATATAATTGTAGATCATAAAAGATGTGAAAAAAACTTATGTTTGAAAACTTTGGAATCCCATTCTCAAATGAACCCTAGGTACAATATTGATGAAAGTGGACCCTAGCTGGGTGTATTCACGATCAGGGTACCAAAAAAAGTGACCTATATTTAAAGGATTGCAAATGATAACTTTGGATTTTTGTTTCTTATATTATTATAGTTTTAGTAAATTTTTGGATGCCAATAAATAAACTAATGTTAAATTAACAAAAATATTTTTAAAAAATTGGATACTATGTAAATGTTATTTTGAATCCTATAAACTAATTATATCAAATGTCTAAATTTCATTTTTTTTAAGGAATCAAAAGGAATGCATAAATGCATACAATTGATTTCAAACTTTTTATATAACAAAAAACATGCCCCTTTTTATGAAAGTACATGTTCATTAGATGAACTTGATGAAAAACCAAATCATACAAAAATTTCAAAGTCTTGCAATTTTGAATGAAAGGGCTACAAGGCAAATGATTCATTTTTTTTACCATTTGACAAAAAAATTATGTTCAATGGGTTCAAAATGTTTAACTTTAGGTGCAAGTCACATGTACAAGAAATAATCTTGCCAAAAAACATGATTGGTTGTCCATCGAAACTCAATTTGGGATTTTTTAGGATTTTATGTGTTTCTAGCTATAAACCAAAATATTGATACACAATTATGTATGGATGTGAAAACTCACCACTATCACATGAATTATTTTAAATTGGACTATTCAATTTTTCTCATTTAATTTTTTTTCAAATAAACGTTATTTGCAAAAAGTAGCCCAACAAAAGTCTTGGAATCTTTTTTCCTTTTTAAAAAACCCAACCATGAATAAACCCAAGTACAATATTGATCAAAATAGACCCAAATTTCAATCACAAAGGTTTGAATGCAAATGGGTTACATTTTCACATCCTAGACCATATTTGAACCATTGCACACATTTGCAAATATGTTTTGAGGTCTAGAAATGGCTTTTGTTTGGAGATTTGGAAATTTTAAAATCCCTATCCCAAATGGAATGTAACCTATAAAATGCTTACAATAGACTCAAACCTCAATCACATAGGCTCAAATGAAAGTGGGTTACACTTTTCACATCTCTAATAAACCTTATGTAAAACTATCTCCCACATATGTAAATCTATGTCGAGAAGTGTAGACTTGAAGACCCACTCCCAAATGGACCCTATAATTGGAAACTGGTTTAAACACAAATCTCAACCACATAGGTTCAAATGCAAGTGGGTTGTATTTTATGCACCCCTAATAGACACTAGAAATAATCTCCCACATCCCCATATCACAAAAGAGGTATGAAAATCACCTTTGTTTGGGTATATGAAAACATGTTCCCAAATGGACCCTAAAATTGGAAAATTGTCATATTAGACCCAAATCTCAACCACAAAGGGCCACATGCAAGTGGCTTATACTTCATACTTCCATAATAGACACTAGAAACCATCATCCACATTTGCATATCACAAAAGAGGTATAAAAATGGCCTTTGGGTGGTTGAAAATTGATTTCTAAATGGATTTTAAAATTCATAAATGGTTAGGACAAACTCAAATCTCAACCACAAAAGGCTGAATGCAAGTGAGTTATACTTCATTCTTCCATAATAAACACTAAAAACCATGTCACATGTATAGATCAGAAAAGAAGTATAAAAACATTGGCATTTGTTTGGGTAGTTTAAAAGTTATTCCCAAATGGACCCTAAAATTGGAAAATACATGGTTAGAACAAACCCAAATTTCAATTGTGCAAATGGCCATTTATAAGCGGGTTATATTTTGTAACTTTTGATTAGGCTCAAAAAACCATCTCCCACATTTGCAAATTACAAAAAAGGTCAACAAATGAGGTATGGTCACATTGAGAGAAGTCTAATTGCATGGAGAAAGGTTTAAGGGGTTTGATGACATTGAAAAAAATTTGATGACAAAAATAAAGAGAGGGACAAAAAAGGTTTAATGATAATAAGAGATAAGTGATAGAAAATGAAATTAAATCAAATAAATAACCACATAAACAAAAACCATGATAATTTAGACAAGGACCATTCAAACCAAACAAATCAAAAGTTTTTCCCATGCCATCATCGTTCAAAATTGTATATAGGGTGGTTGCAAGGTCGGATGGTTCATTTTTTGCATCGCAATGTTTTTTTTTGGCAAATTTTCATGCATTTTTATACTATTCACATGTCATAAAATCAACAATATGCCAAATTTGTTGTTAGATTTAAAATATCAACTTGAATTAAAAACTATAGAAAAAAAATTGCAACATATATGCACCAAATGTATAGGAATGAACTTTTGAAATTGAAAAATATGGATTGATGTTTTGTTTGTCTCTCTTTATATAGTCATGCATTTTTGTGTATGGTTTTTTATTTGGGATATTTTATAGGGACTCAATATATGATATATTGAAACAAAGGAAGATAAATGTAAAAAAATTGCTAGACAAATCTTGACAAAAAAAAGTTATGGACTTTTGAATGGCTTAAAATGGGCCATATTTTCATAAGTCCACATCATAATCATTTTTCAAAACATCTATAAATTAAAGATTTGTCTAAGGTGATTTTTAAATATGAACTTTTAAAATTCATTAACCACCATCTAATCCCCCATTTAATTAATGATATCACATTAAACTACTAGTTTATCATTATTGTATGGATGTTTAGGCAATGGTGTGTCTGTCAAAAATGAGCCACCCTAGCTTGTAACCACCTTACACAATTTCAAAGGGGCATCCTATTGATTGAAATGAGCACATGTCATCACGTTTCAAAATTTTATAATGCATTTCATATCCAATCAAAATAAGGTGCATAAAATCTTCAATTGTATGAATCAAATGGTTCATCTATGTTGGAGATGAACAAACATTGTTGTAAACATTCTATTCAAACTCAAGACACTTTTGAAAAGAACCTTGATGAACTTGATGGGGGGTTATCATCTATAGCTACAATTTATGGTTAAACTTGACAAATTCAAGGCATTCCATGTAACAACCTCACCCACCATAGTAAACTAGCCCTTCCCACTTGACAAAAATGCCAAAACATATATAGGTGCTATAAACAAGTGTATTGGCAAAATATGTTGTGACATTACAATTGCATTTGGGAGAAACATCAAAAGGTGGGCATTTATTGATATTTTATGTGGAGGCAAGGATAAGGTTTTGGGCTACAAGTGGACAATAATCAAGCACAATTGGATACTCCAATTTAATCACAAGATGTAATTCAACTCACTTGGAGAGGTTACTAGTATTGTTGTCCTTAGGGTTTCAACAAGCTCACACTACTTGCAACAAAAAATTGAAATAGACCACCATGAAAGGATAAACATTTGCCACAATGTTAAATCTTCACATCAATAATTGAATAGAAAATATCAACATATTCCCACATACTTGTTTGTATTAACATCATTGCTTGGACTATGAAAAGAGTCAAGAAAAAATGTCTTTCCTCACCTAGGAATGCAAAAATATGTTGAGAGTGAGTGCATAGTCTACAACTTTATTCTTTCCTTCACCTTGCTCTTGTGACTTCTTCCAATTCCTATCAAACTCCATTGCAATATAGCTTGAGTGCATAAAACATTCAACATTCATTGAAAGAGGTCTATGAGGAGTTTGACCCATCACATTTCTATTTCTTTCTTTCCTCTTTTCACACTTTTCATTCTACCAACTTTTGATTTGTACCTCTCCCAAGTGCTTGAAAATTGATGCTCATGATAAACCTTATGTTTTTCCCCAACTTTGCAACATCATTTCTATTTATTTTCTCTTGAATTCTCCAATACCCTTTAGGTTTTGTTCAAGTTTTCTTTCACAAACATGATTATTTTTCATGCTCACTTTTGACTTCTTTTTTCAAATGATGTAATGTGCTTCTTTAATGCTAAAATCAAGCTCATTATGTCTCTCTTTTCTATCTTCTTAAATTTTTTACTTCACATGTCACTCCTCTTTCACACTAAGTTCAAACATACAAGAAGAATGTTCAAACATCAAAACAAAATATAGAAAGCCCACATGGATAAAATAAGGGATGAAATTGGCCATACCATTAAATTTGATGCAAATTTGAGTTTAGCGGCCCATAATTTGACTTTGTAGGTTGGGACCACCATGTTTGTGATTTCAAACACAATGTTCACTAAACATGTGGTTTTGGTCCCCCATGAGCCACTTTACATATAATTTTATTGTTTTAACTTTAAATGTTGTATCGCATCCAACATTGTGTCCAAACCATTGTATTGTTGATTGAATAAAGATGTTCTTAGCCAAACAAAAAAAAATTTGGATCAATGGGGATAGAAAATAAATCTTTCATTTTACCATCATGAGTTCAACATTTTTGTGACCTTGGTCATTAGATAGGTTTGGGTTCTTTATTTTTTCCCCCAAATCCAAGATATGTCATAACCAAGACTACATATGGTTTTTTGCCATGGGGAATTGTAGAAAATATCCACATACTTTCCAAAGTAGACTTGTGTAAGTAGTTACAATATTTGGCATGACATGGGGTTTAAAACTTGTAAGTAGGAGCTAAAATAATTACTTTGGAAAAGGATTGCAAGTCTTTTTTTTTTTCCAAAAATAACTTTTTTATGCAATTGAATTTTTCAATGAATTTTTTTGTATTTGTTTTCAAACATATTAAATTTTTTTTCAATGCATCACTTTTTTTTTGTTAGTCATTATTGAAGAAATATGAATTTTTAAAAATGTGTAGATTCCTTACATATTCAATGTTTCATATTGAAAAATGATCAAAATTTTAAGTCATCACCAAAAATTAAAATTTCACATTCTTTAGTTTTATTATACTCTAAGTTATAACTTTTCTTAATACATCATGTACATTATAACCCATTTATATGTGGTAAAAGACTTTTGAAGCTATGAAATTCTAAAGTAATTTTGAAACATTATTTAAATTTTTAAAGTTTTAGAATTCCACATTTCAAAAATTATGAGCACTTTTTGAATGTGGCTAATATGTTTTTTTCATTTATAAAATTTTCAATGAATTTTTTATTATTATATGAACTTTTGATATTCCTTTGCAAAATTGACTCCATCTAATGCAATAAATGTACATTTTCAAATGTTTAAAATTAAAACCAAAACTTGAAAATTGGATCAAATGAATTTTTATTTTAAATTCCTTGACATTCATACGAGGGAAAAAAACTAACTTGCCATGATTACTATGGTTTTAAATGGTAATAAATAAATAAATGTTTGATTTTGACTAATTATGTTTAACATTCAACACCCTTTTTGGTTCCTTGTTATGTGTTTTGACCCATGGTGGACCAACAACATATGCAATTTTTTTAAATTTTAAAATAAAATATTGGTTTATTTTGAAGTTTGATATTGGTGGCGAAAGCATTTTTTGCCATGTGAATTGTAGAATAATAAGCGAACCAAATAAAATATGGTGCATTAGTGTTACATAATCACACAAAAGGATTTCAAAAATCTTTAAAACTCAATTAAAATCCCTAAACTTTAGCTTTTTGTTACTAATTAATTTTTAAACTACTAGTTACTTATCTTGTAATGTCTTAAACTTAACCTTGCAAAAACTAGTTCCAAGGCACATTTTAAAGTGCCTACAAATGTTTAAGAGCATATATTTATAATTTGAAAATAATTTGGTTAATTATAATACTTTTTTTTTTTGTCATCCATGTGAAATGATATTGAAATTAAGTAAACATTGGTGTGTTATTTTTAATTAAACACACAAAATGATCCCAATACTTTTATGATTATATTTTTGAGGTCATTGTTTAGTCTAAAAAGTATTGCATCATAATTTGCAAGTGGATACTATTTTGTTCCTAGCTTCTCTCCATGTACCAAGGTTCTTGAAACAATAACATAGTAAGTATTCAATGTGGATTACATACAAATTGTCATTTGGTTCCCACACTTTGGACAATGGTTACAGGTTTAAATCTAAATTGATGTAGTCTTGATTATTCGTTTTTTTTTTTCATCTTTGTAAAATAAGCAAAAAAAATTCATAATTGTTTTTTTTTGTTCAGATGTTGAATTAATTAAACTTATGATTTTGATGCTAAATTTTAACATTTTCATAAGTTTGGTTGAACATTTTGCTTATGCACAAGAAAGTTATTATTTAAACTATGTTACATTTCAATTATCATCTTGGAAAATTGTCATGTACACTAGTGGAATCAACCTCAAAATTGAATGTTGGTTTGTAAGTTATGAATTCATCAAACTAAAAATCAACAAACAAAAGGAAGTAGACCAAGAACCAAAATCAATAGTGTCAATTTTGGGAAGAAATAAAAGGAAAACCAAAGCTTTAAAGGCTCTCGCATTACAATGAAAATATGCCTAAACTAGAACCAAAGAATTACACAACATCAATGCAAACAAGTAGTTGGTGTAAAGATTAGAAACATTGTGACCTTCCAAGTGATTTTTGGTTCACTTTGCCATTAGGCCATATTATGTGTGACTTATAATAGTTTGGTATGTTGATAGTTGATGATTGGTTTGACTACCAAGTCTCAAACACAAAGATAATAGTTGTGAATCATTGCCAATGTTATTTTGGTCTTAGCTTTTGAGTGTGGCAATGGTATTGAGTCAATGAAAATTGGATTGCATAGGAATATTGTTATTAAAGATTTTGTGAAACATGCAAGTCAATCTAGCACATGTAGATTGATCAATTGAAATCTCATTTACTTAAATTTAACTTGATATACATGGTTTAATCCATTGTTGGATTATTATCATATTTTATGCATGCCAACCTTTTGAAAAATTGAAGACCAATGGAACATTGGTATTGGGAAAATTTTGACATTTGAATATTATGGTGGTATCATTATTAATTTTTGGGTGCATGCATTCACAATTTTAAAAGCTAGAAGCATCAAAGTAAAAGTCTTTCTCCAAGGATTGCATTGACATGTGGCATTCATGTGTTGGTTTATTAATTTAAAATTTGCATCTTTCACATTCAATTTACAATTATGTTCTAGATTTAAATATTTTTTCCCTACTCTTTGATCATACATCACATATATTATGCATCTATGTACTTTGTTAAATAAAAATGAATAACTTTTGTTAAATACATATCTTCAAAATTCATGATTTTCAAGGCTGAAAACACATTTGAATCAAAAGCATTCAAATGTGTTGTAAAAATGAATTTTGCTAGATTTAGCTCCTTTAAAATAAAAAAATCATTATTAAAATACTCTCCAATTTTGAAAAAAGAATGATACACATTTGACAAGGAAAAAATATGTTTGAAAAACATAAATTTGTCCACCCTAGAGTTTTGAATGTTTTAAGTCTTATAGAAAGCTCAAGGACCCATTCATGAGGTGACCTACATGGTATTAGCTTGGAATGGATTCTTGGGCTGATTCATTTAAAGGAACCCCTACAAAATGAGAACCGAATTTGGGGGCTGGGGTCAAGAGTTTAATGTAAAAAATGCAAAAAAAAAAACAAAGCTTAACCATAGAATGGAATCCATCCATTAGATGTGGATGCAAGTGTACCTAAAGAAGTCAGCTTCCAACACTCAAGACATGGGCCCATGGGCTTTACCCTACTTGCAATTGAGCCACCAAAATACATCTTCCAAGTTTGTATGGGTTCAAGTTGGCCTATGAAGTTGCTATGGGTGGGCCATAAACTTTTTTGGACTTTGTCAAGTGGGCCTTAAATGCATTGACACCACCACTAAGGCCATGAGACAAAGCTGAGTTTCACATACATGTTCACACTGAGCTGTGGTTAATGAACCACACCTGAGCTTTCACCTTGGTAACCTGTTAAGCAAATCCTGGATGGTAAATAATTAATACATAGCTAACCAGGGTCGTTGGTTAGCTATGGGGACAAGAGTACCCTGAGAAAGTGTTTCCTCATCACATTGGATGAAGAAAAGTGAAAATGTGCCGGTTTGGCTCAGGAAATTGGTTTTGGCTCAGCAGAATTGCATGCGGTGGCTCGTAAAAGCTGCAGTACCGTGTGCACCTGCAGACAAGAGGTCAATAAATACGATCTGACTGCTGGTCAGTGTTTTCGATTGGCTCGTCATAATGATTGGTCCAGGTGGTTTGCTATTAGTAGTTCCCCACCTATTTGCTGTCCTGGTTTCAGTTTCAAATGGGTGGGGTTGCAAAAAAGTAAACTAACTAAACTTGGATGTGAAAAATATTTTTGCTGGGTCCCATAGTGGCTAAGCTGAGAGGGGATTGGATTCAACCACAATCAGGCAAACCTGTTGTTAGCTACGTGTGAAGCTCTGCTCCACGTATTGAAAGTGGTGGTGAGATTCTATGGGCTGCTGCTGAAAAGTTTGTGGCAATGCTGAAGCTGGAGCACAGATATTTTTGTCTAGAGGGGCGAGATCAAAAGCTTCTCATGCATGATGATGATGCTCATGGAGATTTTCATGGCTTTCAAAGTGGTTGAGAGGTAAAAGGCTATGGACTAGAAATGAGGCCAAGTTGAGTCCACAAACAGAAAGCAAAGTCAGTAGTAGTAGTAGTACTTCAAATGAATGTGCTAGATTTTTTGTTTTCCTCAGGCCAATTTGAGTCCACAAGAGTAGTAGTAGTAAAGTAGAGTGCTTCAAAAGCAAATGTGCTGGATCTTCTAAGATACACTTTGCTACTCAAGGAATTCTTCTTGTGTGGTTGCCACAAATTGTGGGCAAAAAGGTGGAGATGCCTACCACTTGATTTCCAGGGATTGATTTCCTGGACTCCAATTATTTGGCCCCACCCACTAGAAGACTTGAAATCTGGGACAAAGGACTCTTTCTACTTTTGACATTACTTGTTTCAACTTGATTCTTTTCCGGGGTGGTGAAGCACACTATTGGATGTAGGTTTTTCCTAGTGGATGTATTTTAGAGTGGAACCGTTCAAACTTTGATCCGACTTTCTTAGAAGCCAAAGCTCTAAGAAGCCAAAGTACTTCCTTAGTACTAATATTTGACGACGACGACAACAACTCAAACCCGTCATAAGATGGGCTCATGGGCTAAAAAGGTTTGGACTATTGGTCTTTTAATCGGTTCAAAATTTTGTTTTTGCCTTTCTCTTGATGGGTAGAATTTGAAAATCATGGGTAAAAAACCACAAGACATATTTTGTGCCTAAAAAAGTAATGTTTTGCACTTGAAATATGTTACTCATTGCATACTTTTACTGTACAAATGTTTGAGATATAGGTATGATAACTTTAACTCGAATATTTGTAACCGTGGGACTCAAAACATGCATAACTAAGACAAAACCATCTCCACCCAAAGCCCCTATTTGGGTCTCGACCAGTCTTCAACATGTCATTGAACATAGAGAGAGCCAATATTATTTTCCTATTCCCACCCATTAACATGAAACATTGAAGGATACAACAAATTCATACGCACTCCAACAATAACCATCCTATTAACCATCCAAGTAGGTTATCGTTTGCTTTGACCAATTACCTTCAATTTGGAATCCATGTTGTATTGGTGATTGTTGGCTATTGATTGACAAAGGAAAACCATGCATATTTGCACTTACAATTCATGCCCATATCTACACATCATGGGTTATTGGTTCAGTATGGGATCTTCAAACATTGCAATAATGAACAAGTGGTCCATTGTCCAATTATTTACAAGACACTTTTCCTTTACCATTTTGCCCAAAATAAAATTTTGTCATAGGATTGTGCAAATTGATAACTAAAATTGCATCCACCACAATCAAGCAATGATTCCATATTTTCCTCATTGCTGGATGTAGTCATCCCAAGTTGCTTGGGCAACCAATATTTGGCCACAAGGGGTCTTGGAAAATTCTCATGTGAAAGCAATTATTTTGGAACACATTAACATGTTACCTACATTATGGAACAAGACACAACAATGGTAGATATCAAAGGCAAAGTGCACAAAACATCAACAAAAAAAACCTAATGTTTGTGGTTCCATTCTCATTCCAATATTTGGTTGTTTTAAAATAATGAAAACATACAGTCTTATGTCCAATACACAACACCATCAAGTTCTTTGCTCGTAACCCATTGTTGTGAGAATCTCAATGATCTCATTTCTTATGATGTCACAAGTTATAAGCAATAAACTTTACCATTCATCAACTCTCATTGGCCCCATTTTTTCATAACCATATTGCTTCTAGGATGAAAAATTTGTATATTCTCTTTTCATGGATGAAAATGACATTCATCATACATCCATTTCAAATATTTCATCAATAAAAAAAATGTTAATAAATAAGTAAAAAACCAAAAATGCAGACTAAAAAGTAACCAACAAGTTGTTCAATTGACTTAAGTATGATAGGTCATCTTGATCCCCACAATAGTTAGTTGTGCCTGTAACCAATTATCGGAATGAGCTTTGACACTTGGAGCCTCAGCTATTTTTGGTAACTAATTAAGGGCCTCTTGGTGGTTACCTAGGCCAAGACTAGATCACCAAAGCAAGAAAACACTTGTTACTACCAATTATAAGAGTCACAAACAACATGTGAGAACAAATCCATAATAATATACTTGATCCCACAATAATCCATCCATGAAGGAAGGTAGTTTGTTTGTTTTGTTTCTCATGTTGACATCTCCCACACCATGGTGCCTCTTGCTACACTCTTGATACCGTTAGAAAACCCTTGATGAGTAGGGGTGCATGGAGTTGGTTTCATAATGTTTTGACCTATGGTGGAGAAGTTATTGAATATTGAACAATTTTTTCATTAAAAAATCATTTAAATTATATGGGAATTTGGGCACACCCTTGATATTATTGGAAAGCTCTTAGTGAGTAGGATTTGATGAAGGTGATTTGGAAATTTTTAGACATAAGGTGTGAGTGAGAGATATTGAATTTTATGTAATTTTTGTCATTGAAAATTCAATTAAATTATCAAAAAATTTGTTTTGGAAAGAAAAAATTAATTGGGCAAAGAGTGTTCACACTTGGGCCAATGGCACAGGCTACACTAGCATACTTAATCCAGTCAGAGATTCCTGTTAAGGAGATGGTGACTGTACTTAGAGACGGGATAAATCATCCAATAGAAAGCCAGTGAAACAACCAAGCGGGCTCGTCATGTAATAAGGGCTCTGCTCGGTTGGGCAAGTTCAAACAAGCAAAGACAGTTAAAATAGGAAATTCTTCTGGAAAGTTCCAAAACACCGGAGTAAGGGTTCACAATAACACCTGGTGAATGAACATTCCTCAAGTGTCAAAACAATGGGGCCACAATGAACCAGCACCCCACCAGTGCACCATCCACTTGGATGCCTGTGGATGAATGAACCTCAATGATGGATGAACCTCAACGGAGTTAGTATAAGGTTTCACCTTGATAACCAATTCTGTACGAAATAGCTCTCATATATAGGTAGAGATACATAGGAAAACAGATAACTACTACGTACATAGATGGTTTATATACAGGTAAGGGCTGTTTTTACTACCTACCTATCAACAACCTTCTTGTGGGTTATTAGTAGGTAGGTAGTTTAAAAAAAACCAACTGAGCTAACCACCATGGTTACTAGCTAGGGAACTGGAACCCAACAGAAAACTGTTTCTTAGCCACTTATCATCCATCCTTGATATTGTGCTGGTGGGTGCTGGTTCACCGTGGAACAAACATGGGACCATTTGGAAGTCGGTCAACCAAGCCATAAATTACTTGGTTTGGGAGGAGATCACGAGTGATAGGCATATCAAACATGATCTCCCTTCCTGGGGTCATAGGAAGTTAGTTAGGGATTGATATAGGAAGATCAAAGGAAGTAAAATCTTATTTGTGTGGATCTCTAGCAGATGCTACTATTTGTGGGTGGTGTGGGTCCTATTGATGTGATTTTGTTGCAGAACCGAAGCAGAACATGATGAACTCAAAGCATCTCCACCAGCGCTCACTATATGACTCGATAGAGTAAAATTTATTGTGAAAAAGTCAAAATGTGCCAGTTGAGCTCAGGAAAAACCAAATTCGTGCAGCTTGCCGTGGCTTGTAAAAGGCGCAACACAGATGTGCACCTCAAAAAAAGAGTGTAATAAATTAGACCTGAGTGCGGTTCAGTATTTCTGTTTGGTCGATCATACTGATTGGTCCAGATGGTTTGCTATGAGTAGTTCCCACATATATGCAGTTCCACTTACAATCTTATTGGTGGGGTTGCCAAAAAAAACAGATAAACGTAGACATTTAATTTTTTTATCCAGAGTGACATACTAAGCACATGTGGAGATGCTCTCACCACCATCACACAATACAAAACCTTTGAAAAATACCATGTGGACCCCATTCAAAAGACCCAACATGATAATAGGTAAACAATACCTATGATGATGAAAGAAAGCTAAAACTAGAACGATAAGTGTGGAACTTTCTTTTCATAATGTTACCCAGAAAAACAGCCTTGATACTACTACTCTTTCCTTGTGCCTTTTTTTTTCCCCACTTATTTTTCTCCTAATTTTAACATAATAAAATCATTTTTTGAATATATTTTTAATCTTTCCCCCAACAATGAAAAATTTAAAAATTTCTGCACCAAGTATCAATGGAGACAATGAAAATGATTTTTTTTTTTTCCTGCCGTGACATTTTATACCTCGAATAATGGCTTAGGTGTTCCTGAAATAATAATAAAAAGTGGCCCCTGAGGCCTCTCCAAGGGCATTACTTACCCAACACAAAGTGGCAAGGGGAGATCATACCTATTGGATTTAACCAAAGCATATCTAATTTGACAAAGCATTCATTCACAAAGAAAGAGAAAAACAAGGGGGTGTGTCACATGGTGACCTTACCATTTACATTAAAAAAGTATCTTAAAAAAGGCAAAAGAAGAATTATGGAACCTCAAATATTTCACCATGCAAAAATATAATCTTCAAAAAAAAAAATCCTCTAAAAAAAGAAACCAAAATCCTTCAAGATATTATTATAACTCTATAACTAATCTCAAGTTTCAACACAAGCCAAAAATATTATCATCTTTCAAAAATCCTCATATAAAAATAAATAGACCTATTATTATTATTACCTAGGGGCCAAAATCCATTAAGCTACTATACTCTATAATGAATCTAAACACAATATCCTTGCCTTGGTAGTAGGCAAGGCCAAAAAACATCCACACAACTTCTCTAAAATAGTGCACACTAGACGGTTGTTTGTTCATCCATCATTCATCACCCCGTCACAAACAATAAAATTAAAACACTTGTTAAAAAAATCAAATTAAAAGATTTTATTGGCAATTGAAGTTTCAAATCAGGCTATTGGCTGATGGACCCAACCAAATAGCGGCGCCTAAATTAGCGGCAATGTCCCCGTCAAATGAATTTGAGTTGGTAGGTTGGTGGGTACGTAGGTACCTACCAACTGTCCTTCCTTCCTTCCTTCCTTCTTTCCTTCCTTCATCCCCACTGGCCCACTTGGCCCGGTTAACACGGACGCCAGGCGGTACCCAGTTGCGTCGCGTCTTTTCTCTCCCTCTTTCTCTCTCAGGACTCTCCCCTCTTCTCTCTCTCCTCTCGCGCGCGCGCTCTGGCTCTGGCATTTATAAGCTTGCTCTGGTTGTGCTACTAGCCATCGCAGACTCGCGCACTCAGTAGTACCGTGACCGCAGGAGCATCCCTTGTCAGTGTCTCTCTGGTTTTTTTTTTTGACGCTCTAGTGGAATAGGTAGTTCTTTCGTTCTCTCATTAGGGTTTGAGGAGCCGACTGGCCTTGGAGGGAGCAGGAGTTTGTGGTGGGTGTTATTGTTGTCTTGTGTTTCGTGAAGAGTCGCAACGGTCTTCTTGTTCGTCTCTGGTTTTTCTTTTCCGAAAGTAATACCTCGACAGGAAGTCTCGTCGTGTTGGTGGAGTTCATATACGTTGCCAGTTTTGTTGTGTGCGAGTTTGAGACTTTCTGTTGTGTTGTGGATTTTTTTTGTTCTTCTCGTCCGTCAAGATCGTTATCTCGCGGTGCTGATTCGGGAGGAGACCTTGAGGTGTCCAACAGGGGGCGTAGCGTTTCCTTCGTTTTGCTCGAAGGGGAAGGTTTTGTGGATTTCGCGCCGGAAGTTCTCTGATTCGGATTCGCAGGGCTAGAGCATGGCAAAATATGGAGCTCTTGCAGGAGCGGCCGTTGCTGCCGTGGGGGCCTTTTGCAGCTATGAGGCTCGCGTGTTGCACTTACACAGCTCCCCGGGAGATGGTTTCCAGGTACTTGCTTCTTTTCTTTTCCTTGTTTTTTTGGTCTGTGGAGAATCTCTGTCCTCTTGTTTGTTCTGGATCGGGCACAGGGTTTGCCTGACGCTCTCTTCTTGGTACTGTCAAGCAAGGCTTTGCTTTTACTACCAGGGATGCAGAGTATCGGCTCTGGCAGCCTGCCGTTTTGCAGTCTAATTTGGAGTTCATCTATTATCTTCTTCCTCTGAGAATAGTGAAGCTGATGATCTCTGTGTGAATACAGATTTCCATCACTGAGATGCTAGGCTGCAAGGAAGGTTCCTGTACACCAAATTCTCAAACAGAGATGATAACGGCAGCATGTGGCTCTACTACACCGATATGCAATGGGCCCAATTCTTTCGAGACTCTTCTCTTTGCTCCAAGATATTGATCCCTTGACTGCCTTTTTTCATCCTGGAGAATAAGCAACCTCAGCCTGAGGTCTGTGGCCCAGGAAATTTTTGCAACAGCTTCAGGGCAGTTGCAACACAATTTTGCCAATTGATGTCAAGAATAATCCATTTCATTCTTCTTGCATCCTGAGAACATCCCTTAGGTCATTGATTTTCTTTAGATACACCTTGTGTGCCTGTGTTGAACTTGAGCCGATTTTCTATCTTCAGGGTTTAATCAAACAGGCCTACTCTCTATGCCCTCTCAAGATGAGGTTGTACAATAATCAAAAGAAAGAATACACAGAATTGATATTTTCAATTTCCTGAAGTCCACTTGCATAATCTTTTCAATTGGGTTCTCACAAGAAGCAAATCTTTTGCAAACTTTCTTGTAGGAGATTTGTTTGGAGAATTAGTATCAGTAGTAGTGTTACATCCCAATGTACAGAGTGGTGGTTGGACCGTCTTCAGTGGTGCTCAATATGTGGCCTTGCAAAAATATTTCTCACATTGAACTTTAGTTTATTCAAATTTTTCCAACTCCACCCATAATATGAAAACTGGTACTGCAAATAGGTGGGGAACAACTAATAGTGAACTATCTCTGAGTGGTCAATATGAGACAGACACCAGCAGTCAGATTACATTTAATACACTCTTCTCTGGCAGGTGATAGGCTTGGCTTGCACCTTTTGCCAGCCTCAGCAATCTTTGCAAGAAATGTTGAGCCAAACCAGCAAGTTTTGACTTTTCTTCATTCAATTTTAATTTCCGGGGTCACATAGTGAGTACTGGTGGAGTTGCTTGTATGTGGTCAATTGAAGGTGTAATGAATGTGCTACTTGTCCAGGCAGATTTGCAAGGTTCTGTCTGTTCTTGGCATGACTGTGTGGAGTTGAACAACAGTTTGTTCAGGCAAGATCTGCATACTCTGCACTTGATGAGATTTTGAAATGGGAGCATTTGTCATAGTTCCCGTATGTTTAGTGATTGTTTGCAAGATGCATAGGAGGGTACACCATGTTACTTCCCATGAGTCAACACCAGAAGTTATTGAATTCTATGAAAACAGAATACCTCTGCAAGTGGTGAAGATTTCCATTACAATTCCATGATTGCACTTGAGCTCGGGCCACCTATCTGCTCAAGCTGAGTGCTCCTATTAGGAAGTTGCAGGCAAATTCACTCACCTGGATTTAAAGATTCACAACCACTTACAGTGGATGGTGGATGCTTCTGAAGTTGCTTTATATACGCAGGCAAAGACATGCAAAGCTCTAAGCACACTGGCATTGGAATACTTATATGAAGACGGGAACAAAAAATTTTACTTCAAGAGGCTCTCTCTCACTAAGGGACATCAATGATGTGATGGAAGTGTTGCTATTGCATCTAAGCTGCATCATGTGCAGCAGCAGAAATACGAGGATCCCCATTGCAACCTCTTGTAGTCAAATTTCTACATCTACAATACATTAGCAGAAAGAATTACATCTACAAAGATATAGAGTATACTCCACTTGGGTTTCAAAACATGAAAACCCAATGTTTGTAGTATTACTCCATTTGGGTTTTGAAAAATGAACCTCGAATGTTTCATTTGATTGTGGAGGTTATGTAAAGAGGATTGATTGATGATGACAGCAGCTCTTGTCCTCCAACTCCAACTTTCAAAAGTTGGGAAGAAACATCTCTCAGCACTATGATTTTCAATAAATGGTCATCTGTAACTGAATCATTGTGATTGTGCAAAGCCTAACAATCCTTTTGGAAATTCTTCAGCAACCCGAGCATCATTTGTAAATTCAAACTGTTGAGGACTCTGGGTTTGGGTGGGCAATGCACTACCTGACATATATACGATTGCAGAGAAACCTCCACGATGACATTTTGAACAATTGTGTCTGTTGTAACAGCTGACCTATATTCAACAGTAACTGAAATTGTTATTTCAAATCCCAGCATCAAGTATAGGGCCTCAGGCCCTGGACTTTTTACCAGAATAAGGGCCCGATGCCATGGGCTTTACTTGAATAAGGGCTGCATGCTGTGCAGCTGATCACAAGCCCAATTCCAGCAAAGCCTGTGTCCAAGGGCTGTATGAGCATAGAGACTGCTTGAATTGTATTATTTTAATTTTTTTCCTCTGATACCTGGTGGGTATCTGGTTCGAATTATATAGCAATTGGTCGAAACATGGTGTTAGAATAATTCAGCTCGTATCTGGTAGGTACCCTTGGGGTATCACAGGAAAACAATGACATTGGCATTTTGCAAACAGAATGCTTGCAATATCTGTGCGTGTTCTGTTTTCCAAAATTCCCTGTGGATTTTTATGCTCTGCAATTCACTCTCTAAATACTCTAGAAAAATCCAAGGAGGTCTTTACTTCCATAGTTCTGAACACAACAAAGCAAAAGTGATGTTGGTGACATCCTGTGTGATGGAGGAAGCCATGGTTCCTTCATCTGGAATTTGAACTGGTGCGCAGAGGAGGGAAGATTTGTCACAAATTTCCCATGTCACATGTACAGAAGAATCTGGCAACTGGTTGGTCCTGCACCCGAAAATTACTAATCCTCTGTCCAAGGTGAGAAGCTATATGCAATAAGAGGAAGAGTATAATTTGGAGAGTGGGTTGAAAGCAGTTCTCAACTCGTGCTTTAATGTTTGGTTGGTGAAACCAGGGGCCACTCATAGCCTCCAGTTCCCTCGACTCTGGCTTAGCACTCAAATTCAATCAACACTTCAGCTCACAATCGTCAGAAACATGGTGTTAGAAACTATCTCTACTAGACAGCTGAGCTATATGCTAGAAATGGACAGTTTGAGAAGCTCTTCCAGTTTGGTGACCTTGATTCAAGAGACTCATGTGTGCATTATAGAAAGAACTTAAAAGTCCAGTCTGAAAAAGAAGTAACATGGCATGTAAAGACCTCCTTGGATTTCCGTAGTGTATTTAGAGAGTGCGTTGCAGAGTGTAAAAACTTGTGGGGCATTTCTGAAAATGAAATGCCCACAAGTGCAAACATTGTGTTTTCTAAATCAGATCTTTGTCTTTGCTCCACATATGAAATCATAAGCACCATACCCTTGAATGGGGGATCTAACATGAGCCATTAAATATTGTGCTTGTCAAATGTGTTCAAGGAGTGAAAGTATGTCAACCATTTGTTGTTTCATGCAAATGATCAAAAGCACTAATTTTCATTGAATAATGTAATTTTGAAATGTGCTTTAGAGTGTCATGCACAACTTTGTTAAGTAATTTGTCACAACATCTTTGACAAGTTGAAATTATACATTCCAAAGTATTTTTGAATCCCTAGTAATGATGAGCTTCATATAAAAGACAATTGGTTCTCATTTTTGAGGATACATTTATCATTGCTTTGCAAATACTCCATTTTCGGAAGGTTGAAACACAAGATGTCACACTTGGCCTTTATAACAAATGATAATTGATTTCTAATACTTCGAGGCACTTTGAAACAAGGTAACATGACCAACAAATCTATCACATAAAATGCAACAACTCAAACACAAATGTGAAAAAGAAATGTGAATGAAGTTATCCATCTTTGATGACTATGATAAAAGTTGTGGAGACCTACATGACACAATTTAATATGCATAATTGTAAAATTAGAAGATTGCATGGAGCAAATTGATTAGCTAGTTTTGATTAGTGTGTTCAACTTCATAAGTCTTAAGCCCATTTCGATGCCAACTTCCCAAGCTTGTCAACCAATCCTAGATTTTTTAGAACACAATGCATTTTGGATTTCAATTGAACTTTCTTAATGGATGCAAAATGGAAAACTTTTTAAATATAATCATCTATAAGAGCACATTATCAAACATTTGGAAAGATTTTATAACAATGAAACCCATTCAAAAGCTTTGGTCAACATCCTTAAATTCTTGTTTTAAACACTATACAATTCAATGCATTCACAATGGTTTGCAAGTTGGATCCCTCATCCTTTGCATAATAGAATATATATGTGAGAAAATGATTGGAATAAAGCCCTATAGCTTTTGTAACATAATTGCACCATATGTTTTTGTGGCTTCAAGTAACCAATTTAATGCTGTGTCATGGATCCCATTTAAAACATCTAGAAATCAATGACCAAATAAGATGCCATGTTCCTTTTGACATTCATAAGTCAACAATGGTAGTCATAAACATTGATGTAGTCAAACTTTGTTCAACATATTGATGCGAAAAAATTCCACTAAAACAAAATATACCTTCTAATGTGAAAACCAAATGGAAATCCATGAGTAGAATTTATAAGCCAAATTTTTCATCCAAATAAATTCAAGAATTCATACAATTAAGAATGTATTAATGTACAATTAAAAGTGTTTTCCTACATGTCTCAAGTTGTGGGTGCAACTAATTTTGGCATGTGTCAATTTGTAGTTGCAAATGCAATTATTTATTGTGATTGTTAGGTAAAAGTATGGTTAGCTAACTCACTTTTGACATTTTGGAAATTCCCCATTTTACACTAATTACAATTCCTATACTTATAATAATGATTAAATTATAAATATTATAATTATCCTTTATGCTCAAAATTATAATGATCAAAAGTATTGATAAACCACTTTTTATATATTATTAAACATGTGATTGGTCCAAAAATTCATGTGAAAACATTGATATTTCAATCTGATTTGGACTATAAACAATAAAAAAATGATGAAATTATGACATTTAAAATTTTAAAAAATAAAATTTCTTGTATTGAAAAAATTTCAATGCATCTTATTGTAAAAATTTTCATTTAATGTGGTCTATTTTTCAATTTCTATTTTGACATTACTATGACATTGACGCACTCCCAAGTCTTGGGTTGAACCCACTTGAGGGTTCAACTATGTTGAATTGCGGAAATTTGGGACTTGAGGGGCACTCCCGACTTCCAACACTAAAAGGGGGTAGAGGGGCATGCTAAAAGTCCCGGGATTAGACTAGGAAGATGGACTAGAAGATCAAGCTTGAATCTGCATCCAAAACCAACCACAAGAGGGTTAGTTAGCATTCGAGAACACCCTTGGGTGTTGGGACAAACCATGGGCATTTTTACACACAAGACTCACCACGGCCCGGACTCGGGGGAAGCCACCACCTTCCCCCATATAGTATACTTTGCAGCTCTCCGCCGAGGCTACATCCAAATGACTCTTTTTCCCAGGACTCCCAAGTTGGAGTCCCGAAACTGTCCCGGGTTGGAGTCCTGGGACTTTGGATGCTCATAGCTCCTCGCCCCAAACTTGGATCGGGACGAGGTCTAAACCAAAGTTGTAGCCCTCGTCGAGAGCTTTCCAACACCATGTTGCACTCCTTGAGGCAACATCGGGAAGAGGTCGATTCCCGACTTTTAGTGGTCGGGAGTCAAACTGGCAGTTTGACTCCCGGCCCTTCTTTTGCCCATAACTTGGGCTGTAAATGTCCAAATGGCCCATGCGAGGCCATTTTGGGCATCTACGCTTCAAGACCTTTCCATTGATATAAAGAACGCATCAATGCAAGGAGATTTGACCCCTCAAATCGTCTTCTGAATTTTTGGGAGTCCCGAAGGACTCCATTTTCCCACTTTTGGGAGTGTGAGTTGCATTCTCACACTTAGCCCCAAAGTGGGGTTGTGACATACATACACTAATATGAATTTTTTTAAAAACAACTATGTTTACAAACTAGATTTATAATCATATTGGATTAAATAAGTATGGTCACTAGAGTCATGCTAAATAACTTGTTTAAAAAACTTAACATGACATATTGTCAAGTTATGTTTAAAACAACTATGTGTAATGTCCCACATGGATTTACACTTAAAATAAAAATTTGTAGTCATTTTATAGTCATTTAAGACACATGTAATCATGTTGTAGTCATTTAGGACAAAGTTTAGAATGCCATTAGAAAAAATTCAACCCTCATCTCCACAACAACAAACCATTTCCTTAACCCATCCAACCAATACTTCAAGCTGTGATATATTATGTCATCACATAAATATAAACATGTATATTTCAAATTTTATGCATTATCATATCATTAATCATATAATTATAGTTTATTTTAAATAATATTCTTAATTCACTATTCAAATTTAGTGTTTTAAATTTGTAACTCAATTTAATATTTAATATTTTTGAAAATAATTTCATTCATACATTCAAATATTTTCTTATAAATAAGTTAAACTGATTTAATATATATTTTTGGGCCATAAAGTAGAATTAAGATTTGAATTATATTTAATCCATATTTTCAATTCCATACTTCTATAAAAATTATAATTCTCAAAATTTCAGATGTAAATATATTACATCAATTTAGAATATTTATTCAAAAATTTCATTGTACTTTTAAAAACTATAAACATACACATAAATATCACATGATTTAATTTGTAAAGATAAATTTAATTATCATTGATTAAACCTTTATACATGTATGCATGCCATTTGTAAAAATAATGAACTACAATATAATTTTTTTATATAAATCTTTAAAAAACAATTCCTCTTGAATTCCATGTATACATATGTGTTTTCATGTAATGCATACATGACTATTGCCATTACAAAATGACTTATGAATTTTTTTATGAATGTACATGTTAAATTATATTTATGGTGTATGATACCAATTATTGTCTACATTTTTTATATAATTCACAATATACAACTAAATTGTGACTACAATTATGTTAATGTGATTACATATTTACACCATGTGTCAAAATTACACATGTTAAATATAAAGTGATGGACATTAATTTTCCACATCATATAGAATCTTGAATAATATTAAAATAATTTTAATAGGTGGTTGCATAAAACACCAAAACTTTCTAATATCATATGCCATATCATGATGTCATATGTTACATGATGTCATGGTTATTGTTGTTGGTTAATCACTTTAACAACTTTAAATCTTAAGCTTGAGTGTATATAAAATTGAATGCTTGCTCACATTATGTTAAACATTTATTCCATTAATCCATTAGTTATAATAACCATTCGATTGCAACTACACATTGTCACATAAGTTAGATAGTTGCAAATATGGTTCACAAATGTTTTTTAGGTTGTTGAAGACCACTAATTATTTAAGAAGTGGTTGCATAGGACATGAATTCTTCTAGTGATACTTTTTGAATCCACATTTTTCATTATATTTGCATGGCAAACATAGTGTCATCATTTCAAAGGTCAATTATGAATTTTAAAAAATAAAAATTATCCATATTTTTTTAATATGATGCCCACTAAAGTCTATTGCAATATGGATAACTAAAATTTGATAATATTATGTTGAATATGGATTTACATGTTAATTCATTTACAGTTCAAAAATTAGAACTATGATAATCCAAATAATCCCCTTAATTATGTTTCAAACTTGCTATGCATTTTGGATGAAAAGGTGGATGAAATGTGAATTCATGTCAACCATAGTTGCACATACAATGATGGATAACAAATAAATTGTTTTTACAATTACAATATGGACTATTGAACATACATGTCAATTTTTAGTTGTAAATGCCACTATCTATTATGACTAAATTGTATAATTGGATGAATAAATAGATTAAAATGTTTTAAAGGATTGATATCTAATAGGTAGGCAAATAGGTTATAAGTATGTAGGTTGTAGTTAATTGAATGATAAGGTAGATTTGGGCCTGGTAATTAATAAATAAGTAGATTACAAAAGTACCTAAGCTAGGTAAGTAATTAAGTTAATTAGGTAGGCTAGGCGGGTAGCTAGGTTAGGAAATTTAGCTTATGTTATGTATCTAAACTAGGTGTGTAGGTTAGTGTCATGAATGACATCCCTAGCATATTCATGGTTAGTTTTTATTAACAATAATTACCATCATTGGATTACTTTCAATAGTAGAATAATCAAACTTAAATTATTATGGTAAATTTAATAACTTTAATTTACCAATAGTAGATCAAAGTGTTTGAAAATTACCTTCATTATTTTAAAAAAAATTCTAATGATTCTTCTACAAAATGGGTAGGTGGAAAATATTCCCACTAATTTAGGAGAAAATTTAGATGTTGTTTTAGAAGGGGAGTTGGTAGTTTGAATTTCAAAGATAATTAAGTGAAGAAATCTAATAAAGGATAAAACAAACCCATATGTATATGGGTGGTGGGAACCTCTTGGAGTTGGTCCACATTGTCATTATGTTCCTTGGAAAAAAGTTTAAATAGCCCCACTTTTTATAATTGTTTTAATGTGGAAAGTTCATTTTCTCTTGTGGTATTTTTGGGAGTTGTAGATAGTTTTTGTGAGGAATGATAATGTATTTGGGTGATTGGAAATGCAAGGAGAAAGATATTCCCAAGGAGGGTTGTTGCATAGTATTTTTTTCTTTTCTTTGGATTTGTTTTTGCTTACCTATTTACAAGTAGATGTAGTTAGTTTCGGGTGATGTATAATATTGTAACTTTTATTCTCTTTGTTTTCCATTCACTCTTTTGATAAATGTCATTAGACGGTAGTTGTAGTATTATGGAAGGCAATAATAATAGAAGGTAACAACTTCAAATGGTGAAGGCAACAATAGTAAAAGCTAACATGTTGAAGTGTGATGAAAGCAACCTATTTTTCCTTGGACAATTTGCATTAGAGTTAAAATTAAGGGAAGGAAGGTAGGTACTTTCACAACAACACATTTTGGGTTTTGCGCTTGGCCTTTACAACTATATATTAGTTAGGAAGGACATATGTGACTAGTGACTAATGAGTTGTTAAACCCATGTCGTTTCACCCATTTAGTTGCAAGGGTTGTTCAATTGCAAAGCCTAATCATTTTAATGACTAAGATTTTTTTATAATAATGAAATTTCATGTCATCATTAACTTTTATGACGTGTAAAGTGCATGTCATCTCAATTTAATTTTTTTATTCAATTAATTGTTACCAAAGAAGCCTTGATGGATGGATAACGTGTAAAAAATCTATAAACACATTATGAGTCATTCCACATGACCAAAAGTCAACCTAGTTTAACCCATGTAACTAGCGTAGCCAAAAGTCAACCTAGCCTAACCTAGTTAGGTTAGACAACCTAACTTAACTCACCTAACCAAAAGTCAACTTAACTTAACTTAGTTAGACTAGCTACTTATGTTAAGCAACCTATATTACCTAACCTAAGTTAGGTGGCCTAGATTAAAAACAAATGTCAAACTCCTAGCCCAAGAAACCTACAACATTAGGCTACTTAACCTAAGCCAAATGGCTTAGATATCATAGGTTGCAAAAGTGAAGACTTAAACCCCTCACCCCCACTTTGGGGTTCAAGTCTTCATCCATTGCATTACCACATTTTTTTATATTAATTATATTTAACACAAAGTTATAAAGTTCAAAATTTTTAGCTTTGAATTAACCTTGGTCACTTTAAGTTGACCTAAATCAACCTATACTACTTACTAACCTAGTCTAAGTTAACCTATTAGTAGGGTAACCTATTCTAGTAATTTAAACATACTAGATGTAGTAATTTTTTTATGTCTAATTAAATAACTTACAAAGATATTACAATTGTAGATTTTTACTAAGTAACCTACATATATAGGTTAAATTAATAGGCATGTTAACCTAAGCTAATGCGTTAAATAGTTAAAAAGTCAAGGAGTTATGTGTCATTTTTTCAAAATGAATATTAATATTGTAATCATAATCACAAATTAACAATAGATTATTTAATACAAATACACATGCATGTGAATTCATGATGTCAAAAACCTCATGGCACACAAAAAATTATGGTATGCCATGACAAATATTGGTGCCATAAATTCAAAACACACAAAAATTTATGGTGTCACAAAAAATCATGGATTGCCATGAAAATTTGTGACACCTTGTTGCCAAATGGCATGCCATGTCATCATCACATGGAAAACATAGTTGTTTTTTATCACAAAGGACAACAATATTTTCAACTAGCTAATAAATGAGATTAATTCATCAAATTAATGACATGAATCATGATGTTGACAAATAGAACCACATCATTTTGTTGGCATATAGCATGCCATGTCATCATCATGGGATATTGAGTTGTTATTAGTCACAAAGGTGAATGGTTTTTGCAACTAACTAATTAATGAACAAAAATTGAAAAATAATATGATAATTTACCCAAAAAACCAACAAATTGTCATATTGACTATAATTGCAAAACCATGATGCCATGTGGCATGTTGATGTCTTTTGCCATTACTTAGTGATTGTTATGACCAAGTAGTTATAAATGTAATTGACAAAAACAATAGTCATTTTAGTGTCCAATGGGATTTGTTGTAATGAGGGTAAAGTTTTTAAATTTTCATCTTGATACAAAGAGCTACATTAAGGGATTGGACATCAACTTCAACATAATGATGGATCAATAAATGCCTCATTTTTTCCAAAATAGTGTATGAGTCATCATGTTGACTAATTGTCAAATATTTTATTACCACATAAAATACGCCAAAAAATGTCTTTTACAACTAGTCCTACTCGACTATAGTCATTTTTCTGGTTGTTTTTTAAAAAAATTATGTCATTTTCTTGTTGTTTTTTCCATTGTAGCCGAATAGGACAAGTTGTAAAAGTTTTGGTGTTGTTGACTAGAAGTTGTTATTTCAGTTGCAAAAGTCAAGGTATTTTAACTATCTAATTTAATTTATTTAAAACATATTATTACAATTTCAAGAATAATATTATATCCATTTTAAAAATCCCATTAGTTGTCATATTAACTATAATTGCAAAACCATGACATTTCAATGGCCTTTGCAACTACATAGTGATTTTTGTGACTAAGTAGTTACAATTGTAGTAAAAAAGGATAGTAGTTGTTTCTTTGATCAATCAAAAAACCCATAATGCATTGTTATGTTTCTTGCCACATCATTGGCATTCTAGGTTGTTTATTATGGTTTCCAAAAACTTATTATTTCTTTGGAGAATAAGATTGCTTAATGGAAGGTAATCATAAGGTAAGAATTATTTTATATATTTTTTCTTTTGTTTTATACCCAACAACCCTCCCCTTGTGTGGATTTGGGATTGTCGAATCCATAAGTATACAACTAGCATCATCACCAACATCATGTTTGACATCATCACCAATATCACTACCAAGTGCAAATTGGATATAAGGAGCCATTGTATTATGTAACCACTATTTAAATAGTGCCTAGTTAATTTTCATATTTTTTTGTATTACCAAATCAATGAAATGATTATAACAACATTCATATGTTATCTTGACACAACACATAATCTAATTTGAAATGATTTGGATGAGAAATTAAGAGTCATAAGCACTAAAATATTTGTGTAACCAATGCTTATGTCCTTTCAAATAATGTTAAATAATTCAAAAATGTTAAAGTTGAATTTGGATTTTTTGTCATTTGTATTTTATATTATTTTAAATATTTTTAGATATTTTGGGAATTTAATTGTAAGCATGAAACAATGGATGTTAATTTTTATGATTTTAAGTTTGGAAACTATTATTTTTACAATCCAAATTTGACTATATTTGCTTTTTTTAAAAATAAAAATAACACAATTTTTTTCATAGCACAATTTTGAAAAAAAAACCCTGATGGGGAAAATTCCAAATATTTAAATTGACACAAATTTACACTAATTCTATGTGGTTGATGAGTCAAAAAAATTAAGTGAATTAAATATGAACAAATTTTTTTGTTGACATTGGTTCAACTAACCTAAATCCCATAATACATCCAATCATGGTTGGCATATTACAATGGTCCATAAATCACCATCTCTTTCAACCTGAATTTGACCCTCTAGTTCGTTTTAAATCCCCATTTTGAATGCATCACATTGATTGTTTTGATCATGACTTTTCATTTCATCCAAGCTTTGATAGCTTGAGTTTGGTACACATAACAAATAATTCTATGTCATATTAACTTAAACAACTTAGATAACATATCTGCAATTGCCAACTAGTGCTTGTGTAACAAAACTCCCAAAGGTTAAAGTTTAAAATTAGGTTTAAGGTTTGAGTTGGAAACCATGATGCCATGGTTTGAACTTGGTGCTTATATTCGAATCCAATTCAAAGAGCACCATTGTAGCCTTAAAAGAGGTTAATTATCAATAGAACTTTGCAATTTACAAGTTTATGTCCAAACTTGCTTCAAATGTAGGATTTGTCTTACTTTGTGGCTTGTGTGAATAAGTGCTTAGAAGAGTTGTGTGATTCCAAGTTACATGTGACATCATGGTCTCTTTAAAAACTAAAAACCCTTTAATAGCATGGAAGCTTGTGATGGTACATCACAAACTTCCAATATCACAAGATTTCAATATAATCCACGAGAAAATCATAAAATAACATGTTTGTGCAAAATTTGTGAAAATCAAACTTGATTGAACTGATTTTGCTAGAAATAGTGAGCTTTTGTGATGATTTAGGTGAATTTATAATCAATTACTAGAAAAAACATGTGTTGTTGTATAAGAACAAACAACATTCATGGTTAATTTGGTGTCTTTTGCATGGCAACAATTCCAACAACATTAATCAACAATGGTCTGAAGTATACATCCGCAAGTTAGGATTTGGACTTTAACAAGTGCTAGCACAAGTCTATACTTATTTTTCTTTTTTATGTTCATTAGGTTTTTAGCTTTGGAGTGCTATTTTTTAGATGATATTATACATCTTAATAGTTTACAAATTCTTTTGATTTAAATGCAATTGCAACAAACTTTTACTTTGTACAATGATTTTTCAATGTGAGAGTTATGACTTTAGATTGACATTAGGGATCTATCCTATTTAGAGGAACCAATTCATGAAAAAAAAGTGAAGACCATACAAGGAGAAATTGATGAAGCGTATGAAGCCAATCTTTTAAATAGGTCACCTAATTTGCATTCTTGCATGAGTTTTTAAAATGAGGTTGGAAAATTGAATGTTTTGCACAATTTGTTTGAGGTGGTGAATTAAAGAGAAATTAATTAACACCTCGCCTGTATGGAATAGAAAAATGATAGAGTTTCTTCTCATAGATTGCTAAAGAATTTGTTTGCATTTGGTCTATGAACAAGTTTGCTTCAACAACTATAACACCCCATTTCTCACACAATAAGGATCAAGTTTTGGTGGTTTACCATATTCAGTTTGTTAATATTTGACGTCTTTTGAATATTAGTGCTTTGGTCATTTTTGGGTTTACATTTACATATGGATATCCTTGGATGGAGTAATGGATTGTTTTGGGCATATTGGGCCACATGCCTATGTAGTGTGTGTGTCTAAGTAACAATTCAATGTGTTTTGCAACTAATTAATGATTTTTTTTGTTTTCTCTAGTTTCCAAACTTCTTTGATAAGATTTTTTTTTGCTTGTTCCTTAAATCATCTTTAAATGTTTTTCATAATTTGGTTTATACACTTCATCACATTTTGTATGTTGAAATGTTGTTTGGCAAATATGCATGTATGTGATGCACATGCCTATTGAAAATATAAAAGGTATTTCAAATTTTCATGTTTTGCTTAACTTGAGGGATACAAATGTCCTTCATACCCATTAACATTATTGGTGGTGTGTTAAAAGATGGATAAGGAGCAAGAGGAGTAGGGCTAATTAATATACATTGATGGTGTTTTAACATGATACAAACAATCAAAATTTTGTTAAATTTTAGCCCTAAAGATGTTTTTTTTTTTTACTTATAATGATTGTATAGATAACATAATTCTTATACAATCAAAACATAAGGAATGTTTACAATAAAAGTTTGAACATGGCAAACTAATTTTAATACCATTATAAATATTTCTACTTTATATATGTGGGAGTTTTTCTCCATGTTTATAAAAGTCCATTGAAAGCTTTTGAGGCAAAATTTTTATCTTGAATCCATTTACCAAGTATGTTTTGTCTTTGTATTATTTAAAGACATGTGCATCTTCTTGTTATTTTCTTTGGTTGTTTGTAATGTGGGGTAAAAACACATTACACTAGACCAAAATTAGTAGTTCAAAATCCATTTTTGGAATCCAAATTTAGTGATTTTTCCACAAAAATTTAAATGGTGTTGAAGTTCACATTTTTTTTCATTTCCAAATTCATACCACCATAATTTGAACCTTTTAAAAAAACTTCTAAAAATATGGGCCTTGAAAAAATCAATTTGGATATCAAAATGGACTTTATGAATTTTCATTTTCATTTTTAATTTTTAAATTTTTTAAGACTTTTTCTTGCTTGATTTTTTCACCTTAAATGTTATGGTACTTCAATATGTGGTGGTAAAAAGTTGTAGGCTTAGTTTTCAACTTCATTAGAAGAAAATAGTCCATAATGATAGTTTTGGGGTTGTTTGGACTATAACATTAGATGTACCATCTTTTATAAAGTTTACCTTGGATTGAACATTTATCCTTTTGGTAATTTATTTTTTGGGTTTGAAAGATTAGAATGTAGGTTTTGATTTTTCATCTCACTTTTGCCAAGTTTCTCAAATATATTTGAATACAATGCAACAATACTTGACTCACCTAGAAAAAACTACCATTGTGACATCCAAAAAAGTCCATCATAGTGTGCTTTTACCTTGTGGCGATGTGAATGAGATCTGAAGTGCAATTGTAGGGTGAAACAACATGATCACAAAAAGTCTTCATTTAATTGCATTGAACAACATGAATGAGTATGGTTTGAAAAACAATTTCAAAACATTTCATGTAATTTCAAAACTACAAAAGATTCAAATTTACTTCCTTAAATGCAAGAGGCAATATTTAAAAATAGTTTCATAAAACATTCAATATATTATGATAGCATTCAAAATGGATACATTTTGCATATTAACTAAGTGTTTGCCAAATTGTAAAAAAAAATTTTAAAAATCCCACTTTGATGTGTTTGCTTAAGCCATAGTACATACATGCAATCCTATGTTCAAGGTTTCTAGAAATTTTGGGAAGTCCAATAACAAGCATGTTCCACATGAAGATGTATAGCCATGGCCAAGTGATTCAAACATCCCATGTGAAGATTTTCAATTGCCATTACCATGTAAATAAATCTAAACAAAGACTTACACATTCAATTCCCAATTCATTTATTCATTTTCATGAAATTAAAAGTACTTGAATGAAATTGGTGACAAACAAATGCACTTTATGACATGAACAAATCACTCCCAATCAACAGGCACCTATCCAATAGACTTCCACCTAATAGAACAACACAAGTTGGAGCTTGTTTGCTTTCAAATGAACAAATGATCATGTTGCAACTATCTCATAATTGAATTCACAAGATCCAAATGTGTCTTTTATGACAACTTTGATGTGTTTTATGGATCACACAATTCCATAAAAATTTCATCATTGTTGTCAAACATTTATTTGACATACCAAACAATTTCACAACAAAAAATTATTTTTATGAAAAGCTTGATGAAGATGATTCAAAAATGAATAAAAGGACATGATGAACATGATGAACATGTTCACAACTAATACTTGTATGAATAAATGTACATGAACTTTGCACCTCATGGTAGATTGTGAATTATACTTCAACTTAATACATTTCCTTTTCCATGCGACATTTGATAGTTGAAAAATGGAAACACCATCTTTGTGTATTATAATGCAACTAACAAACAATATACATATAATTTCATCATTAACTTTTCATTGAAATGCAATATAACTAACACATGTCATAGCCATATAATGATTAAACTACAAGCTTTACATTTACAAACAATTATTTAAATTCAAAGTGAGGTGTCATAAGCAAAATTTGTATACATTGGTTAAGTATATTGATTTTGGTAAATGGATAAACTAATGAAGGTGACATGGCCAAATATGATTAGTCGTTCAAGAATAATATTATAAAAATCATAATTTACGTGTCTCAACATAAAAAAAAAAATTATGACCCAAAAAGATGTTGCATTATTTATTAAAAAATTTATTCTAAAAAAGTTCCATAAATATGTCATTTATTGTGTGCAATTATATTAGTGCCCAACATTATTAAAACTAAAAAAAACAATGTCAACCATGCCTTCATTATTCATTATCTTTTAGAATTTCATAACACCAAAGATGATATTCTAAAGACACTCCTAGGTGTAATATCCCTTCAATGTGAAATAACTAGCATGATATACTCACTAAATTATGTTCCAATAGCTACAAAAAAAAATGTTATGTAATAAGTGTTTAACACATTTTCAAATATTTTGAAGATCTTTTATAGTCCTTTAAGTAGCAAAACCATTTATTACTTTACATCAAAAATGATTTTGGGTATTGCATATTAAAAAGACTCATTTCAAACTTTTCCAAATGTTCTCATAAAACATTAGATATATTTGTATACAACTTCATCCAAAAAATTCAACATCAACTTAATTTACAACTAAATTTAATGAAAAAATCAACATTCATATATATATATATATGTATGTATAATACAAACTTCTCCATGTTCAATCCAAAAGTGTTACAAATCACATTGTTCCCAAATTTCAATGTTATGGTGTTCATTAATGATAATTGGTGAAGTTTTGAATTGTTGCCAAGTTATTAGGCGATAATTCCAAACTTCACCAATTATCATCAATGAACACTACAACCTTCAAATGTTTTCTAATAAATAGATCCAACAATTAAATATAAAGCATGAGTTTTATCAAATAACTAATCAAGTTTGTAACATTGAAGGTGGCATGCATTGCAAGCTTCCAATTCTTAATAATGTTAGGTATAGGAAAAAGTCAATTCAAAGTTGTCAAGAATTGGCATGTTTGTGTGTGTGTGTGTGTGTGTGTTTTTTTGTCATTCCTTTGACATAACCTCACATAGGACACTTATGAAATTGTAAGGTCTAATTGGCCAATCAATAAGACCTTACAATTTCAAAAAGAAACACATGCATTTTTTCATGTGGGAAAAGAGTCTAAATGTAGACCCTTCCTAGATTTGTAGCAATAACACTTGGCTTGCAAAAGTCATGATTGTCACCTTTAATGTACAAAGGGTTTAAATGTCCACAAAATTGGAAGCACTAGCTAGAATATTGATAATGGTTTTCTCCTTTCCATATTTCTATCTCTTGTCCTATTGAATTGTATTCACAAGCATATGCTTTATAAGTAATTTGCAACTACCTAAAATGATAAAACCAAATGTTAATGATGTCAACCCAATATGCAAAGATGGGAATAAGAGTTGTCCAAGGAAATCAAATATCACCACACACATAAACTTCATATTTTCAATTGAGACCTTGAACTTAAACTCACAATGATTTCAAAGACAATTATGTTAGATGGACAAAGTTTTTAAGACCAATTGTGATTGACTACACTTTTCCCATCTTTATTTAGTTTATAATTTATGATTTGACCCCACCAAAAAAAAACAATTGATGTAGAAGATGATAATTTTGTACAAAAGTGATTTCCAAAAACATCAATCAACACATTTTACACAATTAAAATTTTATTTTATATTATTCAAAAATCAATTAACTAGTGGGGAAACATTTTTCAATATTGAGGGGAATAATATACCAACTTAAAATATGATATCCATGTTAATTTATTTAATTATTTGTGACTTCGATGCGGTCTAAATAAAATGTGTGAACCTAATGGGTTCCATATGATGTTAACTTGCTAGATTTTATTGCCATATTGCACTATAATAAACAAGTAAGCAATGACAAGAAAATCAAATGTTATAGTGTGTGTAAAAAAGGAAGGACCAAATAATCCCACGTCTCTTATTGAATTAGGTCGGTCAACATGACATAATCTTCATTAAATGCATAAAGTATTTAACAAACATAAGATCATCACAAATGGAAAAACCTTTATCATCCTCCAAAATTTGTCCAAATGTTTATTACAAGATAAAAACATCCACAACATTAATCTAACAAAGTAGTTGCAACAACATTAAATTGAAGTGTTTAACTGAATTAAATCTTCTCGGACCTCTTTCACAATTGTTATCATGGTCTTCCATTGGGCATCTAGTAACTGATGTAATTGAAAAAATTGTTGATTCCCCACTCTTAAGCTTAGGTAGATTTTGACAAGCTACTCTCTTGAGCATTGACACATAACAACAACCCCACATTCTTTAGAATTCTCACTCAATGCAAAATCTTGTATCCCCAAAGTTCCCATTCAACTGGGTTTTTTATTGGCCATGGATTCTCAAAATTGAGATGACTTGAATAGTTGCAATTTTTTCACTCTTTTTTTGGATGCCATTCACAAACCAATAACTCTTTGATTCCCTATTATATTTCATCACCTTCACCAAACTCGTTTCTTTTATCATGTTGTAGTTCTTACATTTGTTGTCCTGATATTCTAGTGTGCAACGAAAAAGCTCTAAATTCTAATGTAACATAAGTACTTGAACACATGCAACTATCATACAACATTATTATCACAACACTAACTTTTACAACAAAACAACTTTAGCACTTAGCTTAGGAAATGTAGCTAGTTAAATAGGTTATTTCGTGTTCTTGTTCATAAATTCCACCAACAACCTCCCATGCTAAGTAGAGCCATTGCCAAACTCCATAAAAAAAAACCAAACAAACAATTGTTTTTGTAGTCGCCATGATATAATTCACATCACGCAACACCACTAGTTTCCGATACACACCACCTTGCAATAGATTAACAATCTAACTCACAACCATTAAGAAGAAAATCAACATCAACTGTCTCTTCCTTTGTCTTTCTCACATTCCGGTGCTCATTAAGTTTTCATCAGTGTAAAATAAATCATCCAACTTCTCTTCATCCCATAATAGGTCCTATCAAAAATTTGCCTAATTATGTCTTAAAGCTTTAACTTTGCTACCAAGAGCTAATAAATCAATAGGCACCAATGCACCATCCTCATTTCTACAAGTAATGGATCAAATGAGAGAATGGTAAGAGGGCATGCAAGGGGTGGAAGGCAAGAGAAAGGCAAACCCATTACTATGGTCCAACTTATAACTTTCAAATTAAACACTTTAAGTTGGAAAGACTTTAGATGCATGAAATTTTCTTCATCAATCCAATGTTGAAGTGATTTGGATGGGAGAAAGATTCATATGTGAAAGGCAATACACACATGCCAACCTTCATTGCCAAAAAAACACAAAAAATGTAACAAAAAAATCCAAGCTAAGGGCATTCCCAAAACAAAAATCATAGGACAAGGCGATGGAAGATGTTTAAACCCCCTTAATTAGCATTGTCCGGATGTCAATGTGACCCCTTGTGTGATTTTGTGTAAGGTTTGGGTAATGTTTTGTAAAAAGTTGAAGCAATATAATTTACAATCTAGTTGTTGTAAATGGCAAGAAGTATGCTAGTAGCGTGTTTATGAAGTCATGGGTTCAAACTCTGTAGGAAACAATAGAGCATACTAAACTTTTTTGTCATTAAAGCAAGACAAATGTTGATTGTGAAGGAGAGAAACATGATGTTATACTCTCCCCTTATTGAACTTTGTAGGCTTGTTGTTTTGTGCCTTGCATAGGAATAACATTTTTTTTTAACACCTTTAGAAAGTTCTTGCGGGGGGTTGATTAATGCTTTATGGAAAAAAAATTGCATACCTATTGCACATAAACATGCAACAATTCATAAATATGCTTCAAATAGAACTTGTTAGGGGGGTATAGAGTGTCTCCCCAAAACAATAGCCAAATCCAACCTTGCATTTTGGGAATGCTCCCTACCCATGGGTTTTACCTATCATAAAAAATGGGCAAAGGTTGCAAAGGTTATCATGAACCTAAAACCAGATGTAAATTTGAACACATAGTAGGGAGAAAGTTCTTAGGCTTACTTAAGTGTTGGAAGGATCTTACACCTACTTATAGTAGTAAGAATACCCATCCTATTCTCAAGGAGTAGGCACAAGAACAGTCTTCTTTCTTAGGAGAGATATTCATGAATATATGGTGCCCTCCAGGTTTAGACTAAGAAATACACTAAGAAATTTCTTGGAATGCTTTCCAAAGAAATGAAAAGGAAGAAAACTGATGATGCATGAGGATGGTAGGTGATAAGCTAAAGTGCATGACCCATGAGAATAAAGAATGAGAGGAGGAGGAGGAGGAGGAGGAGAGAGAGAGAGAGAGAGAGAGAGAGAAGGAAAGAAGGGAGGAAACGGTAATGAAGTTGCAACTTGCAACGCCAAAGCGCGTGAACACAAATGCTCGGCGCTGTTGCCATGCCACAATTGGAGTATACGCATGCAACCACTCCTTCACTCCTTCCTTCCTTCCTTCATTCCTGGTTGCCAAATTTATGATGGCAATCAAATTTGCTTCTTTCATGTCTCCTGCTTTTGTCTCGCCTTCACGTGCTTTCTTCATTTCTCTTCTCTTTGATCTGCTGATCTCACATCAATGCTAGGCTACTATACTGTTTGTTCCTCATTAATTCAATTCAATTCAATTCAATTCAATTCCATTCTCCTTCGCCCAGGGATGATGGCGGCACCACCCACCTCCACATTTGTCCCTACTAATTTAATAACAATAATAATAATAATAATAATAATACTATTCAAACCAAGGATGCCACCACAGCCTTCAAATTTAAATACTTACAGCGCAATGGCTACCCCCCCCCCCCCCCCCCCCCCCCCCCCCCCAACCCCTCCACCACCCACAACCCACCCCAAAA
>Ga0116231_10000046_pt1 | contig 122291 bp, 94 predicted proteins | sample S1TSphgellanicum_2_FD_89695 | JGI IMG/M metagenome (GOLD analysis project Ga0116231, IMG submission 89695) | Host-associated microbial communities from peat moss isolated from Minnesota, USA - S1T2_Fd - Sphagnum magellanicum MG | ecosystem: Host-associated > Plants > Peat moss > Unclassified...
AGTCTCCACTTCTAAACCCTAACCTAACTACTACAAGGATGTGAATACTATTCATCCTTTTGATGAATGTTTAACACATTCATCAACATTGGGAATTAGAAACGAATAGTATTTCTAACATCTAGAACCTTAGCCCTTACTGGCGTTAATGTTTTATGATCAGCCTTGTCATAATTCTGAGTGAAGTGTGAAGTAATGATCAACATTATGCCCATATGCATGACAATGGGACACATGGCTGGCTAGGATTAAGGTTGGAAGTTGTGGCTTGTGGTGGATTGGGACAATCCTTTTTGTGGGACCCACCACACCTCTAACATTTATCCTTTACACCTTGTTCTGCTAAATAAGATGTGGAACCACCACCTGAGTTTAGTTTAATTGATGGCCATGGAAAAAAAGAAAGCAATTGCATGGGAAATTAAATGTTCAAGGTAAGTATAAGCTTGGTGATAATATTATTATGCGAAAAAAGTGTGAAAATTTTAAGTGTCAATGAGGACATTGACCTCTCTTTTTAGTAGGGAGGAGTATTGTAACCCTAACATTGGGTTTGCGACTAAATGTGGAGTGCAAGGGCCCATGAGGCCAAGATAATGTGTTTAGGTATGAAACGCACTCTCACAAATGGGGGAGAGTGCAAGGGATGGAGCCCAATGACTCCCAAGTGCATTCCCATCTTGGGAATTAGACTTGTGCAAGAGTTAGGAATGTTTAGAGACTTCATTGGAAAGGTAAACAAACACCAAATTAGGCCTTCAAAACATCATTAGAAAGGTTTCAAAGCTTAGATATTTAAAATGCCTTCACATTGTTCATTTAGAACCCTTTTGTTCTTCCTCCTTGATGGTCTCAAATGGAACATCTGAGTCAAGGGTGGATTTTTCCACCATGGTTTCTTATATTGGCTTACAGGTCTTCTTGGGTGCCATTAGATTACACACTCAATGGATCAAGCTTTTATTAGAGTTTTGATACCAAGTGACACACCCCCAAACTTTTTAAGAAACCCAAATGTGGGTCCTAAAACGAAATAACGAAAAAATAGGAGAGTTGGGTCGTGCTTCCTAACTTACATCACTTTGGGGGTAGGGGGGCATGTTGGAGTTTCAGGATGGGACTAGGATGAACTCACAAGTGAGAACTCAAGATGAGGTCAACCTACATAACCAAGAAAGAGGGCAATTAATGCAAGTTGAATGAAAGCAGTGTAGTGGACTTAGTAGGGACAACTTCGCAAGCTTTACACGCCCTGTAACCTTTGGTAAGAGGCACCACTCCCTTCCCTATAATATATTTTGTGCCTATCTGCAAGGACTACATCCAAATGTCACTTTTCCTTGGGAGTTCCAAGTGGGAGTCCCAAAATTAAGACTTTTTCTATCCCAAAACTTTGGACATTCATGTCTTTCTCAAATCAAGTTTTTTTTGAGAAATTGAAGGCAAAATATTATAGCCCTCAAAAAGATCTTTCCAAAGTTGTATAACATGCTCCAACCTAACCTCATTTGTCCCCTACTTTCAAAGGGCTTGTGGTTAGGAGTCAAATGCCTAATTTGACTCTTGCCCCTTCTTTTGATCATAACTCATGCAAATTAGGTCGAAATGAACAATTCAAGGGCACTTTAAACATTTATGTTTCAAAAAAATTCTAATGGTGTCATGGGGACCCAATTTGGTGTTTCCTTTTCCAACCAAGGGTGTAAACATTTGTAACTCTTGCATGAGTGCAACTCCCAATATGGGAGTGCACTTGGGAGTCATTGGGTTCCATCCCTTGCATTTTCGTCCATTTGTGAGAATGTGTTTCACACCTGAACACATTTTTTGGCTTCATGGGCCCTTGCACTTCACACTTAATCACGAACTCAATGTTAGGGTTACGACAGTGAATATGTAACAAAATAAGGATTATACTAATTACCTTTTATATGGTGTATGTGTAGTTGAAGTTTTTTACAGCATGTAATGTTATCCATCCTAAAGTCCCAATTATGTTCACATTATTCTAGATGTTAAGACCATGGTTTGTGCATCAATTGACACACTGGAACATGTTGTCGTTATCACACAAAGTTGAAGGAACTTCTACTTACAATGAATGACATGCAAGGCCAAGGGAAAAGAATTCATGATAGTTATTTTTGTATGACACATTCCCAACTCCTTGAAGGACTCAAATGTGAGTCCAAGTAAAAGACAGTGGAAAAGGTAGGAGTCGGGGCACGTTCCCTAGCTCACAACACTTTGAGGGGTAGAAGGGCGTCTTGGAGCTCCGGGATGGGATTAGGAAGAGTTGACAAGCTTCACTCACTCACATAGGCCTGCACACAACCCACACAAAGTGGTTAGTGCATAGTTGGAGCACCTTTGGTGCTAGGACGAGCCATGGGCAACACGAACACACTAGACTCACCACAGCTCGAACTTGAGGGAAGCCACCACCTTCCCCCTTATAGTATATTCTATGGCTGGCCATGGAACCTACATCCAAATGGTTTTTCTCTCCCGGGACTCCCGAGTGAGAGTCCCGAAATTGCGCCGGTTGGGACTCCCGTAACTTTGGAGCCCCATAACTTTACGAGCAGACCTCGGATCAAGATGCGGTCTAAAAAAAAGTTGTAGCTCTCATTGAGAGCTTTTTAAGGGTATGTGTCACGCCCTCTGCAGTTAAGTAAATAGGGTCGATTCCCAACTTTTTTTGGTCGAGAGTCAAACTACCATCAAACTGGCAATTTGACTCCCTACCCTTTTTTTGGCCATAACTTGCGTTTTAGATGTCCAAATGAGCAATGCGAGCCCATTTTAGACATCTAAGTTTTAAGAGCTTTTCAATGATATAAAGAACGCCACAAGCCATTTAGTTTTGACTCTTGAAATCGCTTTCTGAAATTTTGGAAGTCCACTGGAACTCCATCTCCCAAAGTGGGAGTTGCCTTGGGAGTGTGAGGGTTCACTCCCTCATTCTCCTTCATACTCCTTCACACTTTCTTACACTTCCGGGAGTGTGTGATGTGACTCCTGAGCTTCTTCTTGGCCCACACCCTTGCGACTTCTTTGCCTTGACTCCCGGACTTCCACTTGGCCCACAACCTTGTAACCCCTTTGCCTTTGACGCGAACCCAAAGCTAGGGTTACGACATTGTATGTGTTATGAAATTTACAATACTTAAGAACATGAGGGCATGTAATTAATAAACACAATTAGATGTTTTATAAACATTTTTTTTTTAATGGCTTGACCCAAATGTGGACATCAGTGTTCTATCCTAAACTTGCCCTCTCTTTTTGGCATTCAAAAAGTTGCCTTGAAGGTTTATGTCTAGAATTTGGAGTTTGATACTTTTGAAGTTTGCCCAAAAGAACTTGTTTATGATAAGTTAGTTTAGTGGAACAACATTGGATATGAGGTTGTCAAGAAGACAGATGATGGTAGGGATAAAAAAAATCAAAAACTAAAATATCATGAATCCTAGCCTAAAGCTTTATTAGATTATCTCAAGCCACAACTTAAGGAGTTTGTGCTTCATAACTACATTGTTAAGTGGCAAGAGACATAATTCAAACAATTTTTAGAAAACTTATCGCCAAATACAGTATTATGTTGTGTTGATTTCTCTGAAAACTACACCATGAAGATTCAAAATGAGGTTCAAAATATGCACTAGCATAACTTTCAAGTTAGTATTTTAGTGCATATTAGTTATCAGCACAATCCTTTAGTTGACCTTGCTAATTTAAACTCTAGTATCATCAAAGATGCCCATTACTATGTTTCGAATGACCCAAATCATGGTTATTTATATGTCCAACATGCTTTCATGCTTTGCTACAATCATTTGTAGAGTGAAAGGTGCACTCCAACACAACATGTTTGTGTGGATAGATGGGTGTTCTAGCTAGTTTAAAAGTGCATGAGCATGCATGAGCATGGTACTTTGTATCACGATATCCCAACTTCACCACATTTAATGACCACCCTAAAGGATGTCAATTGATTTGGAACTTTTTTGCCACTGGGCATGGGAAGGGGGAGGTGGATGGAGTAAGGGCTTTGTTGAAGCGGGAAATTAAAAAAGAACATATCAAACTTAGGGGCATGAAGATTCAAAATGCAACAAAAGTTGTGGCATATTTGAAATCTGAAGCAAATAAGATCCATGCAGCCCATCCACATGCTTGACAACACATCAATAAATTCTTTTATGAAGTGAAAGTGGGAGATATCGATAGGAACAAGACTTATGAGTGTGAAACTATTTGCTAAAGATCCCACTCTTTGCCAATATCGTCAACTCTTTTGTTTTTGTGTGAGTTGTTTTAATAGGAATCTTGAAGCAGATTGTATCAACAAGGATTATGTTCTTTAATGGACATTGGCTCATTTAAAGCCTAGGAATAGTTTAGAGGTGCAAGAGATGATGTACGATTCGGATGAAAAAACTGAGGTAGGTACTGAAGGTGAACAAATTTTTGACAACCAAGTGATAATGTTGTAATTCCTACAACTAATGAACCATTTTGGTTAATGTTAGTTGAAAAGGATCCTTGTGTTGTGGCCAAGTCATTCAAAGTTGTTAATGTAAATGAATGGATGGAAGGCGACATGGTTATTTGAGGCTACTAGTACAACAGTTGTAGGCAAGTAGTCGATCTTACTAATTTGAGATGATAGGCCTTTAGTTTTTATTTTTTCCCATTTGGTTTTAGCTTCAAAATTTTCCATGTCACCTACAAGCCATGTTGTGAAGGGGAGTTCTGCTACTTATGAGTTCACTAATGAGGTTATAGGTGTTATATTGGAAGCCTTAGAAGCTATTAAATTGTTAGATTGAGATTTTGGATTTAGAAATATGTTCACATATTTATGTGACATTGTATTGTACTATGACAAACCTGAGCTACGTGCATTCAATATGGAAGGACGACTTTTAAGGTGGTTGAAGACCTTTACGAATGTGCTTTAGAATTTTTATTGTTTTAGTAGGTTGTTCAAAAATGTTAGGTCTCCAATAAGAGGCCCATATATCTTTAGGTACTATTTATCTCACCAAGCAATTGGGGGTTAGTTGTCAGTATGATGTGTTGGAACCTTAGATTTTCATCAATATCAAGTCTCCAAGGTCCTTGGACGTGAATGAAAATATGTGGGTCTTATGTCTATCAAAGATTTGTTGCCATTTTAAAAGAACCTATAGGGGATCTAGTTAAAGATGTTGGGCATGTAATATGAGGTTCAACACTTCTTTAGGTTTTATCTATCTCACTGAGCAATTGGGAACTTATTGTTGTCCTTGAAACCCTATATTTTGATGAATATCAAGTCTCCAAGTCATAGTCTCTAAGATACCCGAATGTGAATGAACATATGCAAGTTTTGTAGGTGTCAGACATTTGATGCCACTTCATAAGAACATGAAGGGGATAAAGTCAAAGATAATTTGACATAGTTTGGTTGTTAAGGGATCTTTCAATTAGCATTAGAAATCCTCAAGAAAAATCAGAAGTAGGAGAAGAATTACAGTACAATTATTTCAAGTGTTCACAAGAATGGAAAGGGAGTGGAATATACATGGAAAATGGTTTAAGGGTTGGAAGATTATTTTCAAACTTCTTTGTCCAGAACAACAATAACTTATCCAATTAGGATTTACATCATTGCAATAGAAAATTAAGAATTGTTGTTGCATTTGATTTTAGAAAAAAGACTTAAATTGAATGACCAAGTCTTGACCAAAATTTGGTGAATGATATGATTGTTGAAAGTGATTTTGAATCCTTTTCTATTTACTCTAAAGTCACTTTGAATGAAGGACACATAAAGAGTGTACCAAGATCCACCTTGTCTTCATTTTGTGCATTAATAAAATGGATATTCATCTAAATGTGTATTACATGCTAACCAACAACATGATTGAGTCTACTAGTTGTTTCCAAAAATGTGATAGAAATTCGGGACATAGATGTTTATGTAGTGGTTTGCCCAAAATTTTTAGCAAATTATTATACATCTTTTAATCTAAACCTAATGTTGTTGAAAGGTGATGAAGCTAGTGGGCACACATGACAGTTTGTTGCTGCTACGTATTCATGATGAAGGTGATGATAGTCTCATACTTTGTGAGTGCAATCATAAGGTTATGACTACATTAATTTTTGTTTTATGTTTGGATTCTTGTTGTAAGTTTGCTTTTATTGGAACTAACAAAATGTTTACATTCAAAACATTGTTGTAGAGTTTTCTCTGCAAGCTCATGGATATGTTAGAAGACCTTCTATTGTGCCTTGTTCATATCTACACATTCAAATCTTTGGCACCTGTCTTTATTCAAAGACATAAACTATTGTTTATTTGGGTGCATTGTAGAAAAGTCATCAAGCCAATGTTGGAACACAAGCATCATGTATCATATTTTTTGCAACAAATTCAAAGAAATTCCAACTAGAACTTTAATTTCTTTTTCAAATAACAACAAAGGTAATTCATGCAAGTCAAGTGCATTGACAAGAGTAAAATTGAATGAGGTCTTCAAGGCCATGTCCACCCACATAAGACTATGTGTGTACCATTGAAGTTCAATCAATAGTGAGACACTAATCACAAGGATTCTTGGAACTGTAATCAGTAGAGCAGGTCGTATGGTATTTTCTTCAAAGGTATATTGTAACTCAAAAGAATTTTTTTTCAGGATGTGAAGTCTTCAACTTAACATGCAAATTTGTGGTTGGTATGAAGGTAGATGTGCAATCCCATTTAGACAAGTGGCTTGGCAAATGTTCTTTCATGGCTATCTACTACCTCCAATGTCAAAATTATGACTACAACAAGTTTTGCATGTATTCGTTATCAAGTGGTACCTCGTATCTTTGCTATGATTTTTGGGGAGTTTATTTTAGCATATCATGGAATTGCAAAAGTAGAATAACTTCTAATTGTTTCTCCATACATTGAAACACCACATCCTACTAATTATCTTGTCTCATTGATTTTATCATTTTTTGAGAGTTCAACATATGTTCAATGCAGTTAGAATCAACTCAACCTTTTATAATGTTGTTACAGACTTGTCACAAACATTTTGTGGATTGTAATTAATGTTCCATGCCAAAATAATGTCATGATGTGGAAACATTTTGAACACATTGCTCAAGCTTTTGCACGTACACTATTAGGATCCAAAGACATAAATTAGTTGTTGAAACTTTGAAAATAAAGGATTTAGTTAACAACACAAGCATTATGCTCTATAACATTATACTCAATTGCTTTTGTAGCACTATGTTATGAACATAGGACTCTGTAGTTACAACATAGTGCTCAAGTCCTTGTATAATTGAAAATTGGCTACATCCACAATTATTTTTCCTATAATGAGCCATGTTATTTCAGGCATAGGCCACAATCCACACTTGCATCATAACTACATTTAATAATAGACATACAACTATAAAATCTACATGAAGTTGTGCATTTCATAATTATCCATAACAACAATTTGAAGAACACAACAACCTTTAAATTGTAATCAATTGTCAAGCTACTAGTTGACACACTTCTGCTTCTAGGATTAGATTATCAGATCACAACTTTGGGCAAATGGTCAATCAATAAAGGTTGGATCGTTGAAATGGTGGTGACCCACTTGAAGATAAACATTAGACATAGCCAATTCCTAGTTGGAAACATCAAAAGCAAGGGAATGAGACCACATATGATTTCCCTACACATGGACTCTTTTATGAATAACAAATATCATGAGACACACATCAACTCATCAACATTTTCAAAACCAAAAGTCGATGTACAAAAAAATTATTATATTTTAAACTAATAACTAGCTAATTAATAGATTGATAATGAAAAAGAAAAATCTTGAAAGATAAGTAGATCAAATAAATAGTAGACCATACAAATTATGGATCTATTAAAGTGGGTTAGGTTCCCCAACCTCTAGAAGCAAAAAAATATGCAAACTCCAACTTTTGCAACCAACCCAAAAGATTTCATAACAAAATTTGTAATAAAATAAAACACCACATCAGTAAAGAAGAGATATATTCCCACCTTGAAATAAATGTAGAAAAAGAGACCTATTTTGGTTTTGATATTAGAAGGAAACTCTGCTTCAAAAATTGGTGTAAACTGTGATCCAAGAAGCTATTGTTACAACAATAAGAACATTTGACAAGAAAAAGGAAAGAACCATAAGTCTAGAACATGAAAATTTATTTGATTCTATTAGGATATAGTTTTCATGAGGCATACTCAAAATGAGTTGTTCAATGGTCAATTAGGAACCTAATGCAAAATATTGACACATTTTACATACTATGATTTGTGAAGTGCAAGTTGGCCACCTTCATGCTCATTTAACATACCTCTTGATGCATTTGCATTGATATTTCATATGGCACATGACTTGATAAACATCACAATGTGCACATGCAAATGAGAATTTAGACAATTCCAAAACTATCATAATAATGAATCATAACAAATTGTTAATTCACATGATTGTGGCAAGCTTGTTAAAAGGTCAATACCAAATGTCTTGTTTTTCTTGGTTGTCATGTCCTCAATTTCAAGAACCTTATGCTTCTGAAAGGAATATTTGGCTCCCATTGGAATTTCATTGACCTTTGTTGTGCACATTGGATTGTGCACGTTGGATTGTCCACTACCTAAAATTCTATTATGGCAGGGTCATTTACTTGGTTTTCAGCTTTTTTTTAAGGCTCCTCCAGACTAGGTGTGTCACCTTCAAACTCCTTTGCATGAACCATATGGCAATGAGTGTTTAGACGGAACCAAACTTTTCAAAGCATGCAAAATTGGACCAAAGTTCAAAATACAACACATGAACAATATTGATTGAAAAAATTTAACTTGTACATGTGACCTTTGTTAATTTAGTAGTAGCTAGAATAATCATAACATGAGGCTCAATTTTTTGATCATGCAAATCATGTTGGGTGCTAATGGGCAAGAAAAGTGTAGCAAGAAGGGACTCTTCTTGGCCATTGATGGGGGAGACAGTTGCATCAGGAAAAGGGTCATTGGAAAATATATTCTATTATTCATGCTTTACAAAATCTTCATTGAGCTTTTCTATCACCACCAATTTTAGAAGAGACACAACCTCATTGGGGGCAACCAATCAGCATTGCAAGTCTTACAAGAACATCTCTTGTAGATGACACTAGCCCAAGAGGGCTACTCTCTTCTATCTATAAACTCATTAAAAGTTTTAGAACCCATAAATTCATAAAGCTCCCCTACAACATTAACATAAGCACCTTATGAGGGTCATCATCACTAACATTATTTAACATAGGTATTTTGTTATAGTACCTTGTCTACCACATGGCACAAACATTGGATCATTAAAGCTATTCCAAACTCCTTGGAGTACAACACAAACCACACACCACTAGCTATTTGCTTTTGTCAAAGTTACACAATTGTTTAAATGCCATGCCATAAACCACATTCAACATGTAGTTTCTATACCCTTCTTTCAATACATTTCAATAATTTGGTAGTGTCACCTACTTCCTTTTCTAAACAATTTAGCACTAGGGCCAAAACCACAAGCACCAACAATTTTTAGTGCACTATTTTTAGTTCCACAAACATCTACATATTTCTTTTGGGCAACCACATCTTAGAAATTGTGCCACTTTGTTAGCATTATGTCAACTACTTAAAAGGATTATGCCTTGTTTAAGCATTGTGTCAACCATTTAAGGATTGTACTATGTTTTTGGACTATGTTAACCACTTAAGGTGACACACCCCCACACTCTTTGGAAAACTCGAATGCAAATCCAAAAATGAAAATAACAAAAGAAGGAGTTGGGGCACGTTCTTTTGTTCGCAGCACTTCAGGGGTAGAAGGGCGTGCTAGAGTTCCGAGATGGGGACTAGGATAAGCGACAAGCACGTCAATTATTCACACGAACTTGCACAAACCAAACAACAAGTTGATTAGTGCGTGGTTGGAGCACTTTTGGTGCATGAACCACGGGCATACACAGACTCACAAGACTCACCGTGCTCGGACTTAAGGGATGCCACCACCTTCCCCCTTATAATATTCACAATGCCTAGCCACGGGGCCTACACCCAAATGTCATTTTTTCCAAGGATTCCCAAGTTGAAAGTCTTGAAAATTTTCAAAATTGGGACTCCCGCAACTTTGGAGACCAATAACTTTTTGGGAAAACCTCCGATTGAAGTGAAATTTAAAGAAAAGTTGTAGCCCCTATCGAAAGATTTCCAATGATATGTGGCACGCTATGTGCACACAAGTAAATCAAGGTGATTCCTGACTTTTAGTGGTCGAGAATCAAATTGACACTTTGACTCCTAGAGTTTTTTTCAGCCATAACTTGTGTTTTAAATATTCAAATGGGACGTGCGAGCCCAATTTAAACATTTATGTTTTGAGAGCTTTCCAATGGTATAAAAAAATCTTTAATCCAAATATTTTTGACCCCCTGTAATCGTTCTTTGAAAATTCAAAAGTCCATTGGGACTTCAATTCCCAAAGTGGGAATCCACTTAGGATTGTGTGGGTTCATTCCCTCACACCCTCCTACACTCTCGGGAGCATGAAATGTGATTCTCGGACTTCACTTTTGACTTGCACCTTTGTAAGCCCTTATCTTGATCATAAGCCCAAAATTAGGGTCGTGATAAATAGTTTTCCTCAATCTTTTCAAACACATTGATATTGGTGTTTTCTTCCACCTCCTAATCTTCCATTAGTTCATAATATTATAGAAATGCAAACTAGTACATAAACCTGGATTGTATACCTCTTGTAATGTGCCTTCTTCAGTTAGTCACCAATTTGAAACTTGAGATTTCCTGCGGTTGATCAAGTACTAGAGAAGTCCTTGCTCCATCTTGATCTCTTCAACTCTAAACCATAGATTGCGGCTAAAAAATATATTACATCCATTCATTTGGGTAAGCATTTGACTACATTTCTTTTCATGGAAATTGTCATCTATAATTGTGCCTTCTCTAAAGACCACCAATCCATATTTCACACTTCACCACCTTTTGTGGTAAAAATGACCTATGCCTATAAGTCTTTTTTTTGTTTTCAGAACTTGTCTATCCAACATTAGATTATGATATAGGGTTTTTGTAGTCCCTGCATACTTTCTTCCATTTTCATGTTGTTTTTTATTTCTCTTTTAGAACCTTGATGATTTGCTTTTAAATCCAATTGTTGTTGTAGACTTGAAACCACCATTTGATTCATCTTATTTCACAATCTTTTTGTTTTCAAAGTCTATAAATCACTCTAAAGTCCTCACAATTTCAACCGCTTAGACCTTTAGTACTTTCTAACATAACCCTTCCAAATTTGAATTAAAAATTAAATCATTCTTCTAAACACCTTCATCTATAGTATAAACAATGGAAAATATACAAAACCCTCTTGTTCATGTTAAAAAAATCCCCAAAAATGGTCACCAAATCGTAGATGTGGATTTAATTCTTCTAGAACCATTCCACATTTACTGTAATAACAAATTTGCATTGCAAATATACATTCATTCATAATTATGCAATAATTCTAAACACACATCTATCTACAATCCATCAAAACATTAGATTCATGGTTATTTTTGATAACCACATTCTGTACTCTAAAATACAATGTTAAAAAAAACTACAAACAAAATTACAATTCATTTTCATGATATTTTTAATACTACAAATGATTCACGCAACAAATTGAATATGGCAATCAATGAAGAAGTTTATACTTCCTTGTTTATTGAAAACTTCAACAAAATTCCATGTTTAATTGAAATGTAATCAAACGTCAAATCTAATATGTAATATCAAAAACTAGAATTTATAATTTTTCTACAAACTACATACATCTCTCCTTTTACTCCAAAATTATGTGTCTACAAATGTCCTCCACTTTCCCAAAACTCCCATTCTTGGGCACTATCCATAAGTCACCATCAACATGAATAATAAAACAAAACAAGAATTCAAAATTCAAACCTCAAATTGTCCAATGACCTATTCCTATCTATGATGCCTTGTAAGTCCCAAAATAATGCAATTTGCCTATTCCTTTCACAAAGATTTTCAAAAAAAGTCCAAATGCCAAGTGAATGAATTTAGATGGTAGGTCTATGATCATTAACTTTGTTTTAACTTGCATGAATTGTTGCACCAATGTTTGTTTTTTAAAATCTATGTGTAATGCTTGTACCAAGCTAGCTAAGTTAGAATGATTTTTGTGTATTGGGTCTTTTTGGACTTCAATCTTTGTTCAATTCTTACAACCTTTCAATTGTGACAATTCAAACTTCTTAAACTAATGCAATAACTACATCCTCATTTGTACCATCAAATTCAATTTACATGCCCTTAATTCACTAAGTTAAATCTTATTAATACCATGCCATCTCAATTTGTGTGTTTAACTTGTTCTTGAAAGTTGGTTTAGTGAATTTTATGTAGGTTTCATACACTTCTTCACAAAGTTTTGTATGCATGCATTTCAACTATTATATGTTATGCACTAACGTGATGTTTTTTATACCATCTCATTTCAATTCATGGAGGCTTATTACATTCCTTATATGTATTTATTCCATTGCATTTGAATTGATATACCTTGTGCATTAACATGATGTTTTCTTTGTAACATCTCATTACAAATTATGGAGGTCTTATAGAACCTTAATTATCTTTGTATCACCACTTCTCATTTGATGTATATTATGCACTAACTTGTTTTTTTAAATATTGTTTCATTCAATTTGTGAAAGTCTGATACATTCCTTAGATGTTTTTGTATTATCACATTATAGTTGATGTACCTTGTGCACCAATTTTTTTTTTTATACCATCCTAGTAGATGTGGATATAATTCCTCCATAACCACTCCACATTTATTATAACAATAATTTTGCACTACAAACATATATTCATTCACAACTCTGCATTAGTTTAAACACGCATACATCTGCAATTCAGCAATACACCATATTCATGATTATCTCTAACCACCCAAATCTATAATCCAAAACACAATGTTAAAAATTATAAACATAATTACAATTCCTATTCATGAGATTAAAAACCACGTATATTCACATCAAATTGAAAATGGAAATCAATGGAAAGTCTATACTCTCCTTGTTTATTAAAAACTCGACAAAAATACTACAAAATCCATGTTTTATGGAAGTGTAATCAAAACAACAAGTCCAATCTATGGTATTCAACACTAGAATCTATAGTCCCTTTACAAAATACCTACATTTCTACTCTCACTCCAAAAGTATGTATCTATGAATGTCTTCAAACTCAAAAAACTCTCTCCCTTAGGTAGTCCCCATGTCACCATCAATATGAACAAGAATTTTTTTTTTAACAAATTCAAAATTCAAACTCTTCAAGTGTCTAATGGCCTATTCTTGTCCATAATGTCTTGTAAGCCCAAAAATTATGTAATTTGCCCACTCCCTTAACATTCCCCCCCTTCTACTATGGATTTTGTTTCTAAAATCCTTATGGAGTAGCAAAAAAATGAAATATAATCATTGTGCTATTAGTTGTTCAATTGTAATTTCAAACTTTCATTTTGTACAACAATCTATGGTTTTGTACCTACTTTTAATTATATACTTCTTACCTCCTCTTACACTTATTGTGTGTATCTACTTTTAGTGGCTTCATTTGTGGTTGCTTTACCTCTATTCTTAAAGTGGTCTTCATTTGTTTTTATTCTTGACCCTTATTCATCTTCCTTACCTCCTCCTTCAAATATATGTGGTTCCTCAACTTCCACCTCCTCTTTTTGAGCCATTCCATTGGGCCTTGCTTCATTCTCCTCATCTTGGCCAAATGCCTCTATGCTTGTTGGGCTTTCACATACAAAATCTAGGTAGGTTTTTTGATATACCTCCAACTTGTATTAGTACTTTCTCTCATTGGCTCTATGGTGGGCCAAATTTTTTTCCAATTCCTTGGAAAAATATTCCTTTGTGACTTCCCACCACTCCTCAAACTCTGCATCATAATCCTTCATTTTGCTCTTAGTTTTCACAAAGGTATAACACTACAACATCTAATCATAATCTTCCAATCTATTCTTCACACGAACTGGATCTAGACTTTTCTTCCTTTCATTTGCACTTTCCATTTGTGCCTATAATTATTATGGATTCCTTTGATGCTCCTTATTTTTCTCCACTAGCTTTTTATCTTTACCTTTGTCATTCTTTTTCTATTTTTTTCCAAATTGAACATAAAAGCATTTTTCAAGTTTATCACTCTAGATCTATCGATACATTCTCCTTCTCCTTCTTCTTTTTAAGTTAGTGCCTTTACTTGATTATTCAAGGCCTCCTTTTATTGTTTGTAAGTAAATTATGTCTCAATCCATTTTCTTTCTATGGTTTCCCAGACTTTAGCCATCTTCCTCAACTCCTTCAATTCTTCAATCTAAAATTTCATTAGCCCTATCTTCTCCTTGAACTCCTCATTCTCCTCTTTAATTATCAGCATTAATGTTTTGATCTTGTGTTCATTCTTTATCCTCTTCCTTCTCTAATTTTTTATATTGTGGTTATATTCCTTCTAGAAGTCCTTCTCCTTCTCTAATTACTCCTACAATGTTGTCTTCTCTTTCTTTTATGTGGTTAATATGTTATTCAAATTGCTCACCTCCATATTCAAATTCCCCATATTTAGACTCACAATAGCCATGGTTTGAAACAATTCAATTATTTTATTAACTTGCATTACCTCTATAGCTACCTCTTCCATAGATCTTGGTGTACTTATCTATGTTATGGGATTTTAGGATCCCTCTCCAAAAGATCCCGACTCCTATATCATTCTACTCCCTAACCTAAACTCAAATGGATGTCCTTTTGCAAATCTTGGGTCTACTAACTGATACATGTGGGTCCAAATGTGCAAACACGACCCATAGGCGCCTAGTTTGTGGTGTGGTTAGGAAGAAAAAACTAACTCCTAATGATGACATGGCAGTTGGAAAATTTAGTTGCATAGAAAGCATATCCAAAAATGAGAATTTTGAATTGTGAATAGGTTTAGGTTTGTTTTTTCGACATTGTGCACAACTTCTTTTTGGGTTGTTGTGATTGTTGATTTCTTGCATTGTGTGCACCGTGTAGCTTCTTGTACATACCATTGTTATTGCATATTGCAAAGCTTATTAGATCATACAATAATTTTTCATTGAGTGTTTTTTTCCAAAGTCATTACAACATGGTCAAAGAAGGGAAGAAACTTAGGATTAGTGGTCTGACCTTGAGTTTCTGCCATGGGCTTTTATGGAATTCAAGGATTAAACAAAAACCTATTTCAAATATGTGAGGAAGTTGAATAGGCAATGAACCTGAAAACAAATTGTTATTCAATTCTTATCACATAATTAGATATTGGGGAAGTTTTTGGACATAGGTGTATGAGCTCAAGGTCACTAATCTACATCTTCGTCCCGAAACTAAACAAAATTTGTTGAAGTTGTATCGGTAGGTCTTCAATACCCCTCACATAATAAATAATGATTTCAATGTTTGGTTTGTGAAAACATATATACATTGCACAAGAAAAAAGGTGCAAATGTGAATGAAGCGAAGGTTGCACCAACCACAAGAGAAAAGCTTAGAGAGTTTCTGTGCGAATCATGAAAAGTGGGGGATTGATGGAGCTATTTGAAATGGGTGGTTTTTGTGGAGGTTTATAATAGGTTAAATTCAATAAGCAAATCTGGACTATTTGCTCTAACATAAGGAATGTTAACAAACAAATCTCCATATGGTGTCTCACCTACAAAGGTCTCAAAGGTGGGTGAACTTACCAATGTTTGAGATGATTTATTAAAGCAAACCAAGGCAAAGGTTCTGCATTTAGAAGCAAATAGAAGTAAGCTCTCTAAAAAGCTCATAAGGCTAGGATTTAGTATGGAAGATCGTTGTGTACGTACACTGGAAGCATAAAATGTTATTGCATCATTTGAATGTGAATTGTAACACCTATCACATGACATCTTGCTGCTTGCAAAAAAGGTTCGAAAATAATAATAAAAATAAAATAATTAAAAATAAATAAATAAATATATATGGCCCTTAAACTACAAGACCTATGTTGCTTTGGAGCCTCATTACAACTCTTACATAGATATGGTTCAATCTTCTTAATGTACACATAGATTTTTTTCATTATCGATCTCAGCAAATCTCCAAATTTTAAGGTTGACAACATGAAAAGCCATGTGTGCATGTAGGTTGAAACCATTCGGTTGGAGGTTCAAGGGTGTTCAACAATAGTTATTTGATTTCAAACTAAAAAAAGTCTAAAACACGCAATCACCAAGTTATAGTCAACGTAGGAAAAACGCAAGCTTTTGTAAAAATAAATGGAGTATAACAAAGCTATTACTTTAAAAGGCGTGTGAAATGTGTTGTATTGGGTGAGGTTGTTTTTATAGAAAATGAAATGGATTTCCTAAGGATGGAAGGTGTCATAACCATGGTGAAGCAAGAAATTGAAAGATTGGAGCTTGAAGAAAAAGTAGTTAAAAAACAACTTGAGGCCATGAAAAATGTGGTGGTAATTCACTTCGGCCTAACCTATCCTTCATCCAATTTTTTAGGTGAATTTTGAAAGCATAACATACATACCAATCAAGCCTTGTGGATATTGTGCTTGAGGTTATCATTGTTATGACATTGTTATCACATCTTGCAAGCACACCTTCCACCTATTTTGTTTATCTGAACTTTTAAGGGACAAAAATTCATGTTTTTTTTGTGGGCAAACATTACATCTTTATTAGTGGAAAAGTTTTGGCTTTCGTGTTGAAGATGATGACATCAAAACCTTGGAGAAAGATATGGGTCTTGAGAGTTAATGGGAAGTTATGAAACAATCTTTGGTGGAGGCAACCCAAAGTTCATTATCTTTAGGTATCGTACATTCTTACCAATTTACCTTCAATTTGTTGCTTGCATTCAATGTGAATTCCAAGAATTCATAATTAGATGTTGATTTTTCAACTAATGTTTTGTTCATAAGACATGGATTCTAGGAGTAGATACTAGTATAGATGTCAAATTGATTAAAAGAGAAGGTCATGGCTTTTCTTGTGTGACTACTTTGGTCATGGGAATGACCATAGGTAGGGCCTTTCTAGTTGCTACAATGTTTTAATTTCCTCATTAGAGACAATAGTCGTAAGTTTTGTTGATTACATATAGCATTGGATAGTATTTTGTGATTGGGGTGTGCTTAATTGATTTCAAAGTTGTACTTCTAGTTAACATAATTTTTAAGTGGTTGACATAATGCTGAAGAAATGGTGCATAATCCTTTTAAGTGGTTGACATAGTGTTAAGACAATAGTATAAACCTTATGTCACGACCTTAGCCTTGGGCTCGCAACCAAGGCAAGGGCAACTTTTTAGCCGCAATCTATGGTTCAGAGTTGAAGAGATCAAGACAAAGCAAGGACTTTTCTAGTACTTGATTAATTGCAAGAAATTTCAAGTTTAGAATCAGTGACAAATTGAAGAAGGCACATTACAAGAGGTATACAATCCAAGTTTATGTGCTAGTTTGCATTTCTATAATATTATGAACTAATGGAAGATTAGGAGGTGGAAGAAAACACCAATATCAATGTGTTTGAAGAGATTGAGGAAAATTACCTATGGCTACCCTAACTTTGGGCTTGTGACCAAAATAAGGGCTTGCAAAAGTGCAAGTCAAATGTGAAGCCCGAGAGTCACATTTCATGCTCCCAAGAGTGTAGGAGGGTGTGAGGGAATGAACCCACACACTCCCAAGTGGGCTCCCACTTTGGGAATTGAAATCCCAATGGACTTTTGAATTTTCAGAGAACGATTGCAAGGGGTCAAAAATCTTTGGATTAAAGATTTCTTTATACCATTGGAAAGTTCTCAGAACATAAATGTTTAAATTGGCCTCGCACGTCCCATTTGAATACTTAAAACACAAGTTATGGCCAAAAAAAACGCTAGGAATTAGAGTGCCAATTTGATTCCCGACCACTAAAAGTCAGGAATCACCTTGATTTACTTGTGTGCACATAGCGTGCCGCATATTATTGGAAATCTTTTGACAAGGGCTACAACTTTTCTTTAAATTTCACTTCAATCGGAGGTTATCCCAAAAAGTTATTGGTCTCCAAAATCGTGGGAGTTTCAATTTCGAGAATTTTGAGACTTTCAACTTGGGAGTCCTGGGAAAAAATGACATTTGGGTGTAGGCCCTGTGGCTAGGCATTGTGAATACTATAAGGGGGAAGGTGGTGGCGTCCCCCAAGTCCGAACATGATGAATCTTGTGAGTTCGTGTATGCATGTGGTTCGTCCATGCACCAAAAGTGCTCCAACCACACATTAATCAACTTGTTGTTTGGTTTGTGCAAGTTCGTGTGAATAATTGACATGCTTGTCATTTGTCCTAGTCCCCATCTCGGAACTCCAACATGCCCCTCTACCCCCAAAGTGTTACGAACAAGGGAGCGTGCCCCAATTCCTTCTTCTTTCATTATTTTCACTTTTGGACTCGCATTCAAGTCTTTCAAATAGTGTGGGGGTGTGTCACTACCTAAGACCATATGAATATGCAAAGGCATAGGTGAATGCGTTAGATGAAGTACCACAATCATACTTACATTAGAGAAATTTAAAGTTAAATAAAACAAGGTACATTGTTGAAACTAGGGATCATGAATATGTGGATTTGGAGGTAGCCAAATTACTTTCAAAAGTTTGTGCATTTTTTGAGGAAGAAGGACATGTAATTGTGGGTTGTCCTTTTGTGCCTTTTCACATCAAAACATGCATTGCTAGACATGTGGAACCATATAATGTGGCAACAACATTAATGGATCAACCACAAGAGCAAGAACCAAGAATTCTTGTAGTCCATAATAGATTGAGAGGCATGGAATTGGGAGGCTAATTGGGACCACAAAGTAAGCAGATTCATCCATCCATTCATTTCAGGAACAAAATACTAGAAGTGTATTCACATCCACATTCTACACCACAGAGGATACCAATGGGTAACCAAAGAATGGGGCATCGTTAAATTCGAGTCACCTCAATTTCACCAAGAGTGTTAGAAGTGGCGATTGTTGAAATTTGAAAACAACTTGCTGGAATAAAAGTTACTCAGCCATTTAATGTTATAATATCAACCACATGAGTGGAAATTGTTGTTGCACCCAACACAAATTTTGTTAGAAGTGGAATACTAATTAGATTTATAATGAACTTGGGTCATGGATTGGGTAGGGTTTTAGTGGGAAGGAATCTGAATAAAAGTTTAAGACTACCAACATCAACTACTAGAGTTGTTGGGACACCTAGATGGTGTTTACTAATATGATGATGACCATTCATGTAAACAAGAATGCAGATCAACCACTAATGAGTTTAAATATAATTGCTAGAAGGTATAGAAATACATATGCTAAAAATCCAAGAGGAGGATATCAAAAACGATCTGTCATAAATGTAAGAATATTTCATCATAGAAATGGCCATTTGTTGAGGCCAAATAAGGTAGTTTTTAAATACCCTGACTTCAAAGAAGATGCTAACCTAAATGTTCATGTTAGAGTGTTCAATTTTATAGTGAAGGCAAATGCAAAAACTCTAAAAAATATATCGTCAATGCATTTAATTATATGCTAAGAGATAAACATCGAACCGGTGCCACAATTACATGTCAAAATTTTTTGACTATATTTTTTTAGAGCTTAAACATGCATTTTGCAAATGTCATCGAAGGACTCAGAATGACGAAAATATACATGGAGCTGATGAACATGAAGCAAGAGGAGATTAAGAGGGTGGAGATGTACTATGAGAGGATTTAGGAGTTAGCTCATGGTTTACATGTACCAACCACATATAGTTTATGGATTATTGTGTTTAAGGCGAACTTGTAATCATACTTCAAAATTGCGACTATAGGGATGGAGTGGTCAACAATATAACAACATAAGGAGATAATGATGTTGTGTGAAAAAAAAATGATTATTGCTGAAGCAAGGAACGCACTTTTAGTACCATAGAGTACTAAACATGTAACATCACTAAAAACATAGAGTAATATAAAGAAGATTGACAAGTATTGCATAAATTGTGGAATGAATAATCACAATGTGAAGACATGTAGAAATGAGAAAGAACATACTATAATAGCAACCACAAAGGCAGCACAACGAAGTTAAAATCCATAGAAAACATCTTCATATGCATGCCACATATGTGGTTTGAATGGACATAAAATTACAAATTGTCCAAAGTTTACTAAGATGTAGAAGATGTTTCATGGGAAATGTATGATAATAATAGAACTTCAACTTGTTATTGAAATACAAATAATCACCACAAATGTGAATGTCGTGGATGTTAATGTTACAACAAGTAAGGCAATTGAAGAACATGTGATGAAGGATAGAAAACCAAGGAAAACAAAGAGTGATGTTGATTAAAATAAATAAAAATGGTTGAAGAAGTCAATGGTGGAAATAATTCAATAGATTTAGAAAACATGAACCTAGACGAAAGGGCCATCCACATCCATGGAGGGGTGGAACACAATTTGGCTGGGTATTCCAAACACTATTCTTGTAGAAGCACTAAAATCTTAGGAGGTAATGAATTAACAAAAACAATTGATTACGGTAGAATAAATTTCTTAGAACTTGGTAAACATATGTTAAAATCAAGTTATATTTCAAACTTGAGACAATTGCTTAAAATAGCTCTTGAGTTGAAAAAGAATTTTTGGTAGGAGCTAAAACTAAAAAAATTTCAGAATCTGAACATAGCAACCATAGAGAAACAAAACAATCATATATGGTAGTTATCCAAGTACAAATTAGGAAGAATACAAGAGAGGATGTGTTGTTGGATGGAGGTTTTTGAGTTAATATGATCACAAAATAATTGAGATTAAGGTTGGGGCTTCCAAAGCCTAAACTTGCACCATATTATTTGAGGATGGCAGACCAAGCAACCACAAAACCAACAGGTTTGATCAGAAATTTGAATATATATGTTCATGACATTCCTTACATAACTATGTTTAATATACTTTAGAACAATTTGGTAGATTTTAATTATTCCATGTACAATTTTTAGATAATGGCATAAGTGTGATGATCTTGACTTATGTCATCGCATAACAAAGCTTGAGACTTGTAGTTATATTGAGTTTTGGTAAGGTGACAAGTGACCTATACTACAACAAAAACAAAAAAACACACAAAACCATAAGGACCAAGTTTAAGGATTAGTCCAAATTGATTTTTTGAAACTTGCGTTAGATATTTTTGTAGGTTGTAAGATCATTGCTTGCAATTGAAGAAGAAAAAGAAAATAAACTAGTTTCCATCAACGTCATTATGGACCCAAGATTAGTAAGGCAGTTGTAGTAGCAACAATTAAAAAACTCATAACGTTCACAAATTCAGTGTAAATGACAAAAGGTGAGTACGTGTAGTAGACAAAAGTAGTTCACACTCAATCCTATGGAAATAATTTGATTTTCCACCTCCATTGTTGTGATTTCCAACAAAAACTCCTAGCTGTAACATCAACAACTAGGTTTCACATGATTCATAGTTTTGATTGGTTTAGGATTTCATCATGAATGGGAACTTAGAAGCTATTGGTAGGTCAATGGTAGACTTGCAGCAACAACATTGGATACAAATTGATCCGATGAAGACTTATTTGTAAGCTACATGAACAAAGTTCTTCTAGCGATTGGGGTCTTGAGCCAAAACTATGAAGTTTATGAGAAAAAAAAAGCTCTCACTTTGAATTGGTTACAAATGGAATGGTTTTTTGATTGATGCGTCCCTTGTTTCGGAACATAATCTTGCCTATTCCACTAAAGTTGGTGTAGATAGAGGAAGAATCCAGTAGCCCCGATTCTCTATTTAATGTGTTTGGCATGGAAATCTCTCCCATTCCTAGACCTAAAATGCCATTTGGAGCCAAAACTTTGTTAAAAAAAAAACATGTCTAAGTTTGTCCACATATGTAGCTGTAACAAAAGCGCTAAACAACCAACACGATATGATTAGCAAGCCTACATGCATCATTTCAACTACAAGAAAAAAATAATCATGATTTGCAACAGGCGAATGAAGAAGAAGAACCTTGTTTGCAAGTGAGGATGTTTTGCAAATCAAAGCATCACTGTTTGATCACTTTCACAATTGATTAACTGTTTGTTTATTCCAACTTAAACAAAGTTTGTCAGGTTCATAGGTAAAAAAAACCAAAGGTCAAATGTGTCTACGTAGACACGGGAACCCCTGGCAACTTGCATGAGGTAGGATGGATGAACATATTTACTAGAAATTGCACCATTTATCCACAAGGAACCAACACAAGTCTTTATTAAGCACAAAAGAAATGAAGCTCACAAAATAATACCCCTCATGAGAATGGAAAAATTTACATACTCATGATTAAGAAAGCAAGATCAAGGTGAAGCTGATAAAGGCCTCTTTGTCGTGATTCTCTACACACTAGGTACCCTCTAAAACGTCTGATTTGATTATTTCTGCACAAGAGATCATGAATGCTTGAATCCATTAGAAGCTTTCACATGGCCTGCAACACTGAAAGCTTTTCTCCATGTCAAGAAAATGACATAAATATTACAATAACCTGCAAAGCTTTTCTCCATGTCAAGAATTGGACATAAACATTACAATAACCTGCAATGCAGTTCATGAAGATGATGAACATGAGAGCTTTCGGCTGAGTTCCAACAAATGCAAAATCATTCTCTCAAGATGCCCACCAATCAGCAACTCAACATAAACATCACCAATGCTACAAATGTAACACATTCTCAGTGATCAATGCAGTCTTAGAGTATCCCATAACTCATGTCTGGAACAGAACCTGATGGACCCTTCCCCAACCCACTCAAAGCACTTGGCCAAACATTCAACATCACCTAATATGTGCTCATCTTCACCTTTCCGCAGACTACAAGTTGGGCGTTCAGGAATGCGGCAGTCTGGAGCAGTGGTCATGTGCGGAATATCAATTACTTCATTAATCCAAGTGAAAATGAAAAAAAGAATTGCTAAGGACTCTTCAGAAGCCAGCGAAAGCCTATATGAAACTGACTCTGCTGTGGGTGATGAGGATGATGGGCCAAAGCTAGGGGGCCGTGGGAACCTTAGTGTGAAGGATGCAATAAGTCCTTTTGAAGTTAAAGGAAGGGTTCTCTGGATTCAACCAAGACAAGGTATCAAAGCAAGGGAGCTGCAGGGATTCCACTGACAATGTGGGTGCATTAATTCTAGAATATATTATGTTATTTGGTTTATTTGGGTGGACAACAATATGTGTAAGCACCGATATGGTGGCGCATGACAAGTTGCCAACTCATAATTGGATAATAGCAGGCCCTAAAAGGGCGTCCATGTTTTGAGGTCCCACTGCCAGGGTGGCCTTGCTGTGGGACCTCAAAACATGGAAGAGCCGAGAGGGCTACCATTATCCAGCACAGAATGACCCAAGCATGATACTCCGTACCTAATAAAAGCAAGTACAGCTCATAAGCCCTAGTTACGGACGTAAGCAGGTAGAGCCCTTTTTAGGGCACGAAGGTACTAGATCCTTAGGTGGTGTGACACGCAAACGGATGGGAGCTTTGGTGCAAACATGGAAATAATGAAACAAAGAAGAGCCGAAGACAAAGTGAATGCCACAACAGCGACGGCTTGAGCGGCGGGAAGCAGAAGCGTTGCGAAACGGAGTGGCACTGCTCGGGTTTCAAGCGTTTATCATCATTATTAGCGGCAGTAGCAGTATAACGCTGGCCAAAGGAACGGGATACTTCTCTAGTGAGGTTATTGTAGTGTGCGGGAGCGGCAGGCGAAGGATCAGAATGGTGGTAGAGAAGAGCACGCGCCCTTGCGTTGGCGGGGTGCGGAAGAGCGTGAGGTGGTGTAATCGGCAATGGGTTGAGCGAATACAGCAGATTAATCTTCCTTGCTGTGGTTAGGGGAAGGGGAGGAAGAGGAAAAGGGAAGGAGAGCAGCAGGGAAAGAGGAAGAAGTGAGTGAGTAAGATATAGAGAGGAAGGGAGGGAAGGAAAGGACCAAGAGGAGAAGGAGGCGATGAGGGAAGATACGGCCAGAGCGGTGTTGAGGGATGCCCGTCAACGAGGGCACGATCATGTCGAGCTTCGGCGCGATGGGCCGCACACAATCTTTTACTGCAATTTGTGTGGCACTCGGTGCTATAGCGATGCCGCGCTCGCCGATCACTTGAACGGAAACCGCCATGGACGTCGCTCCGCGATGACGCGAGCCTCCTCCCTGGTGGTCCGAGAGCAGCAGCTGCCTCAAAGCTGGCCCACCGTAGTGCCAGCATCACGGTCCCTGTTGAAAAGGCCTGGCGAGGAAACTGAAAGCGAAAGCACGGCTGTTGCCATGGTTTTGCAGAACGGCGGTTGTGACGCCGGGGGCAAATCCCGGGAAGAAATTGTGCCTGGGCTGACCGGTTCTGCGACGACTTCCTTGAGATGGATGGGGAGCGGTCAGCTGTTTCTGAAAATGCTGGGTAATGGCGGTGCCCCGCCAGTGGAGGCTGCTTGGTTCTGCTGGTACGGTATGCATAGGCCAGTGGAAGTCATTTGGCAAGATGGAAGTGCAGGGCGGATGGAATACGCCGTGGTTGTGTTTCCTTACAGTGATAGAATTGGTAGGGGTGGTGATTGGACCTCCTTGAATACATCAGATGAGAACTTGGATGTGTCAGTTGCAGGAAACAAAGGTGCAGTCGATTCCAGATCAGCACAATCGGGAAATTCGGAAGTTACGGCAAGCGAGGTGACGGCACCTCGTGAGATTGTTGTGCATACGCAGACTGCTCCGTCTGCACAACTGGACACTGCACCGTGTTCCTTGACTCTGACCATCAGGACAAAATCAGGAGAAGCACTTGCTGGTGACGCACGTCAAGAAGATGGTGAGCAGGTCAAACTTCTTATCAGTAAAGAAGAACCGATTACGACTTATAGAAGAGGCTGGAAGAGGAAGCAAGCTAAAATTGCTGATAGAATATGCTTCATCTGCCACCAAAAGTTACTTCCAGGCAAGGATGTTGCAGCTCTGGTGAATGTAAAGTCTGGCCAGATGGTTTGTGGCAGCCGAAACAGACGAGGGGTACTTCTCATGCATTATCTAGTTTGTTAGTTCAAAATATTTTCTTTAAATAATCTGCATCCAGTTCTCATTCTGAGCACAAATGGTGTCAGCTGCACAGGGTCAGGGAAAGTCTATACTGAATTCATTGCTTGCCAACTGGTGTTTGTCTCTCTTGGCAAACCCATCTTATTCTTCTGCTATGTAATTAAGCAAACCCTTAGTGCTTAGGTGTATTCTTTACAAGATGTCTTGGTGATGTCAGGACTACTTTTAATACTGTGATCATCCTTCCCATTTATGAGAACTGGTTTTGTAACTTCACGGTTTTTCCTCACTACCAAGTTGGGCTATACAGAGCTCTCAGGGTTCCATTAGGTCTATGGTGCTCTCAACCCTTTGTTCAAGATTGATCATCCATTTTGTCTATTTGCAGGTCTTTCATGTCTTCCACACTTCCTGCTTGATCGATTGGATTGCTTTTTGTGAAGCAAAAGCTTGGAAGGCATCCCATTCAGAGAATCGAAATAAAAAGGTACGTAGAAGTAGGCAAACTGTTGTGGATCAATCACTTGACCAAAGCGGGAGACAAGATGTTGCTGGAACCAAGACAGGAATAGGGGAGGATGGAGTGATCTTTTGTCCAGAATGCCAAGGGACAGGTGTTAAAGTGCACAGTGCACAATTGGAGCGCCCTCGCTTCCGCTTGGCTCAGGTAAAGTATTTGTACAAACATTTAGATTGTGGCTAAATCGGGGTGGATACACCAGATCCCATATGAACTCTGAAGTTAAGCACCTCGGACTGGATTAAATTACTGGTTTGGGTGACCAACCAGGAAGCCCAGTGCTGCAACTATATAAAGCCCACCTCCAGGCATAGGGAAGAGGCTCCCAATCATGCACCAACTTTGGCTAGCACCAATGGTTTTTCCTCCTTGCAAACATTTGCGATGGAAGATGTCTCAGAATACAACTAGTTCGAGATGGAGTCTTTGGGGTAAGGTTTAGTGTAGGTAGTATTGACAGGTTCTGGTTTATGTTCTCATTGTGTCTCTTTTGTGCACAATTGCTGGTTATCATCAGGTATTCCTTAACCTTGCTTCAATTTAGATATCAGCATGTATATCTGATCTCACAAGGAAATGGGAGCACATTTTATTGTAATCAAGTTCCTGGGTTGTGTTTGGAAATTTGCAACATGGTACTGAGCATCTACGGATATCAACAATCTCTTTCTGGATGCTTTTGGGTTTCCAGCCACTTTCAGTACCCAGGCCACATGTATTGGCTGGGCTCCAAATTCTAAGAGCCAGCCATGATAATTTGGCTGAAAGCCACTTGATGTCTGCAAAGGTTTTGATACTCACTCAATATAAGGTGGTTGAGGATGGGTTCTGCCTGTGGAATGTTTTACAATTTAATCAATCGCTTTCAATTTCCTACCTCCATCCTACAAACTGTTTTACTTTTGGTGGCTGTTAGGGTTTGAGGGGTCTGTATATCTCTTGGCCTCTCACCAGAACTAATTTGATGCTAGCCATTTTGGAGAATACAACAATCTGTCATGACTCTAAAGTTGCAACAAATTCTTGAAATAATCTGCACAAGCAGAAGTTGGAACATGATTGACATTGTGCTAATGATCTAATTGATTTGCACTTTGGATGATTTTACCTTTGAGGATTTTTGGTCAAACAGGAGACACCCTGTGTCAGTTTATGGGAATTGCACAAATCATTCTGACCCCAATATGTGGTCACTTGTCTTGTGTGCAGGTCTTTAATTGGCTTCTGGAGTTGATTCAAGCTAGGAAATCTTGGATTGACCACCCCATACTGCAGGTCAAAGGTGCCTCAGGTCTTCTGTTTGTCACACCTGAAAAGACAAAATCTCAGGTTTGTGTCTTCTGAAGGCACACTCTGTTATTGAAGGACCTTATCATGGATGGATCACACTTTTGGTGTTTGGTTTGAGAAATTCCTATCAGATGATATCAAGATTTGCTGGCACTTTCAAACTCTGCAGTTGTCCAATGTCTTTTCATTACAGTGCTGTATGACTGATGGATTGTGGCACTGAAATGTATCTGCACAGGGTGTGGTGCAGTCACAAGGCTTAATTCATTGCTATTCTGCTGGAAGCTTAGGGGATCTAGCAGCAACTGTGCATAACAGGTTAGCACCACTTGTACCTTTAAGCAGGAACATCCATCATCTGCTTAAGCGCTCTAATACCCATTCCCATACTGATAATACTGATGTCAAATAATGCACTGATGTTAATCAGATAGACTGCTGACCTATAATTTTCCAGGGATGTGCATTTGTTTTCATGCAAATATCTTTCCAAGATCTAACTGCCTGTGGAAATTGTGAGGATGTTGCAGACCTGTCTGAAGGAAATTGAGTGTCACCACTGAACCCTTTTTGGGGTCAATGATTTTAGCTTAAAGTTTGTATACTGATGCTGCAATACTAATATGTCTCTTTCACTTTCGCTGCAGGGAAGTCACATGATGCATTACAAACACTCACCACATCAACAGAACCCCTTCTCTAGCATGTGAAGTGTTGTATATAGAATCCACTGTCTGGTCTGCTGTGACAGTTTTCCTTGAATTTGCTTAAGGCAGCTATTTGTCAGTGAGAAATTGTTTGTAAACTGGTTGTCAAGCTGTGTGCTACCAGCTGCTCTGCAATATGCTTGTTTATATCATTGTCTGTGCAGGCTGCAGCAAGTGTGCAATTGAGAAGTCCTAGGTGTTGAAGGTCTTGGTTGTCTTTTGAAATGTTTCATCACAGTTCATCAGGAAGGTTCACTTTTATGGCATACAAGTTGTTATCAGGTAGGCAGCTTTGAATTGTTCACTATGAACTTACAAATTCATGCAGGGCTATCACCCTGGGGACATTTCTGGCATCGTATGCTATTGTTGTTTACACGTGTCATGTTTGGTTTAGGTAGATTGGGTCCCCAATTAAAGTAACAGATATTGTAGTAATCTATTTTGGTAGATGTTTTGTGTTTTTTGGAGAATCTTCCATCTGATAATACCCTAAGGTTGAGTGCGAAACAAAATTATGTCTCATCCTCATCCAACCACCTTATTGGTTTCTTCAATGTTCCTTTGCTATTTAATTAAGGTGTGCATCTCTCTGCAGTAATAAAGCAGCTGGAGACTTTGTGACATGAGTTCTATCACTTCCGGCAGAGATTCCTGGAGTTCCAACAAAGGATTATGAAGTCCACAAGATTGTTTGGGATGTTTTGATCACAGTTGCTACACACATTCTTTAATATTTTGCAGGCAATTTTGAGATGGCACTAGAGTTCTCAATCTCTGATCACCTCTCTGATGAAACATGTTGAAAGGATGGTATGGAACTTTTGTATGTTTGTGACACCAAATTGACTGTGAGAATGACAGGAAGGAAAAAAAATGTGTTCATGTCCATGGGGGCATTTTGGTTATGGTGTTACATTGAGAGCCTCTTCTCTGTTTGCCAACCTCATTTTTTCTTAGTGACCTTGATTGTGCAATCACCTGCAGCAAAATGAAGCTTGTGGCAGATACCTGGTTTTGGAGCCTTTCTACAAGGCTATAGGGGTTTATTGTGAGCTTGACACACAGGTCCACCCCTCTTTATCTTCAAATGCATGGAGGCGGAGATTTTGAGAATATCATCTGTGATTACAATGAGAAAAAGTTGATTGTGTCTGGAGAGGTGGGGTTTGGGTGTCCTCACTGCCTGGGAGTTTTTACAGTAGGCTCGGTCAGTTCATCAGCCCCCTGACAGCAGGGTCAAGAAATTTGGTGAATCTTGCATTCTTTGACTGTGTGGTAGGCTGAGTCACAATCCACTTGGTCATGCCTGATGTTTAAGGCATGGAGGCTGTAGGAGTTTAAAATTCTTTGTTTTTGACTGGGATGATGCAGAAGTTTGTTTATTTTCAACTGACCTCTTTAGGGATTACTTATTGATGGCTAAGATGCAATGACAGATAGATGTAGTAATTAGAAACTTCTATTCAGAGATTTTAAAAGGCAAGCTCTGTCTAGACCAGTGTGGGGTGGGTATTTGTTTTTTTGAAACAATACTGTATTGCCTTAGTGCCAGTTGGACATTAGTTATATTATTTATAATTTTTTCGAATTTTTTAATAATTACTACATGATTTTGTCAAAATTTTGAAAACTCTAGCTGTCACATGTTGAAAGTGTTGGAAATCCTAGCCGTCAGTTTGTGTTTTCTTTTTCTTGTTGGTTATGATAGTTGGAATCAGCTGTAGTAGCTACTGTTGCTTACTCCAATTTGCAGCAATATCGCACTTGCACTACTTGCAGCTGCTTAGTGGTGGTTGTGCTTGTAATTGAGTTTGCTCACTCCAATTTGCAGTAATGTCACACTTGCACTACTTGCAGCTGCTAGTGGTGGCTGCGCTTGGAATTGGGTTTGTTCACTCCAATTTGCAGCAATGTCACACTTGCACTACATGCAGCTGCTAATGGTGGCTGTGCTTGTAATTGGGTTTGTGAAATTTTATTCCTGTAGCTCACTGTGGTGGGTACACAGGAAGTAGTTGGGGCTCTGCTCATGTGGCTTTCTATAATGGTGCTGATGCTTTTGGCACAAAAGGTAAAGTACACATAAAACCTATGAACTCAAGATTGGACAGAACAATTGCAGCGTTTGAGTGGAGTTGGGTCTTTTTTTAATTTTTGGGTCTTCTGATTTTGGTGATGATCTAGAGCTGATGGAAGTAATACTAGTTTGTTTTCTCTACTCATTTGGTTTTGTTCCATTGAAAGTGGTTCTTATTGTGCTACTGCAGGTGGAGCTTATGGGTATGGCAATACTTATAGTATGGGCTATGGAGTGGACACTGTTGCTTTTAGCTCCTCTCTTTTCAACTTTGGTCTCAGCTGTGGAGCATGCTTCCAGCCAGTGTGTGTTGACTCACAGTGTCCTTGCACAATCCTGGAAGGATTACAGTCAACAGGCAAGTCTCTGTTTTTAATACTTCCATCAAAAAATAAAACTCCATCTTTGTGCTTTTGGTTCACTTAGATTTTGTCATTGTTGTTGTTACAGCAGTGAGATTTTGTTCTTATTTTCTTTTGTTTGTATAGAGTTGTTGTGATGGCAGTAATGGCAATTGGGCATGTGCCCTCACTGGCGGTGACCAAAAGTTCTGCGGCGTACCATCATCAGCTTGGAAAGAGGACAGCAGCAGGTGGTGGATTAGTAGGGACTCAGAGCTTGAGGATGGTAATGAAGAAGCAGGTGGGAGGGATGCGATAGTCTAGTGGAGTTGTGTGTGCTGTCTGAGATGTTTCTGCAGAAGGCACTAACTACTTGATTGCTAGAGTTGTTGCCATTGCCATTGTCGAACTGCTTTGCCCATTCTCTTCTCCTGGAAGGACTTGTAAGCCCAAGTGCTGATGATTCTTCTTCTTCCCTCACCCATTCAGCAGAGCTTTACAGAAACTCCTGATGTGTTTTGTTCATGTGTGAGCTCCAGTGCTTTTGAAAAATTAGGGTTTGTTTTGAATTGCAAAATTCCACAGCAATTGCAGAGCTTGAAACTACCTACACAGATATCCAAGGTTTTTTTTTCTGCAAGTGATCTTTTTTTTGGTAGTTGTTGATGGAGGATGCATGTGCTTATGGAGTTGCAAAATTTGCAGTTTTGCTAACTTTTGTCTTTGTTATTTGACAGGTGGGGGTGTGGGATGAATGGGCAGGAGTGAAGATGCCCATAGTGTGATGGGGCAGGTTTTATAAGAAATCCAGGAACTAAACTCAATGCAAATGCTGCGAGGAAGGACTTGTCTCAAATTGTATGGAACACTGCAATGGGCTTGGCAAAATGGGTAATGTCTTGTAGTTGTTCTTTTCACAATTTTTCTTTGATTTTTTGTGGCAGTAGATTGGAGATTTGAGATTGGTCATGTATGTTGTCCTTTCAGGTTTTTAGCAGCACGATATCTTTGATTTACAACCCCCCTCACAAGGGGATGTCACAGGTCTCAGGAATGGCTAGATTTTGAAGGGAGAGGATTTTGGAAAGACAGCAAAAGAGAGAGAGAAACAAAGTCTGGAATTCATACATTGGATCTGTGACTGCATGTCAAGTTGGCAAAGCCTGATTTTATTGATGTCAAGCACCACCCCTGATGGGTGGATTTTTCATTGGGGGACAGGGTGGGGTTTGAATAATCTTCATCCTTGTCAAAATGTTAAAAAATAGTTTAATATTTTTGATGAAAATAATTTTTATTTTTTCTAAAATGTCGAATTGAATTTTTAAAAATTAATTAAATATTCGACAGTTGGCTCTTGAATTGGCCAAATGTCCTGATGTAGTTGGGTCTGGTTTCCAAAAAAAATAAATTAGAACCAGTCGGGTTCGGTTCTTTTCAATTTTCAATTTTTAAAAATTGTCTGGTTTTTGGGTTTAAAAACTTATTCAAGGTGGATATGAAGCTGTGCTCAGGGTTTGAAAATTATTTCAACCTGGTATATGTCACAGTCATTTGACAAAACCCCTTGTATATATATCCTCAGATTTTTAGGGTCTTTGGGTTCTTTGACAAATACTAGTGTGTATATCTTTGAATGTTTGGGGTTCTTTGATTGAACCCTGATTTTTTGAGTTTTTTTTATAGAACTTTGATATTAATTTATATACACTAGACCAACTGCCATAACCTAAAGACATAAGATCAGAAGAGCAAAACAATAGCAAACTAGTAGAGTAGAAATTCTATCAGGACAACTTTAAATCAAAATTGCAATACAAATTTTTGTTTTGCTCCATTAATTTTTAAAGAGCTAAGTGGATCATACTCTCACAATGCCCCACTCTTTGAGCTTTTAAAAATCCAAGATATCATCCTACTTATTGTACTATCAAGACTTGGAAAGCTCTGGAACCTAGGATTTGTCATGATTTCTTCTATCCATTTTTTTATAAAGGAACATTACAATTGGTATTCTTGCATGTTACTTTATGAAAAGCCTAACCCTTTGTAGGGGAAAAAAAATGGATACAACACACCTATCATGACTATTCATGAGAATCATCATATGAATCATTTAAATGCTACTACAAGTCACAAGATCAAACCCAATTTTTTCATGCTCCACCTCCTATTCAGATTCAACATCTACTTTTTCCTTAGAATTGATTCAGCCTCACATGCAGATGGATGATCGCAGAACTTGGAGCACCCAATGTGGGGGTTAGAAGGTTAGTTCTTGTCGACAAAAATAAACTTGTCAAGGTTTTCTATCTAAAGGCAACATTTGCAAAGTGGAGTGAGAATGTAGACAATTTGTAAAATTCATTCGATTTCAATTTAGTTAGTTGGGATGGCCAAGATCTGTCTTGCCAAGCTGGCAATCGTTGGAAACTTGTGCTCTTTGAATGTTGGGAGTTGTGTTAATGGTGTGAAATAGATCTCCAAGATTGCCACCATTTGGATGTTTGAGGTTTTTCAAAAATGGTAGTGATGACTTGTAGACCTCCATTAGCAAAGGCAACAACACTTGTTCATCATATGCGGCAATGAGAGTTGTATTCTTATGACCGATATAGTGTTCATAAGATGCATGGATGTAAATATGGGATCTAACATTAGTGCAAAAATATTGTGACCTTTATTTTTTTCAAATGCATGTAAAAAAGAAAGGACAAGGTCTAAGACATCCAACACTTGTTTCATGTGATGAACAAACGCTTCTAATTCTTGATCAAAATTAGAAATCTCCAGGTTCACTAAGCTTTTAGGAACAATCATGGATGCAAGGTCTTGGCAAAGTCCACAATATGTAGAAGTGATGTATTATAGGGCATCTCCAAGAAGGCAGTGCCCCCAACTCTGGTTCAGAACACAACTAGTCACAATAGGACTCAAAACTTTCACGACATTTTCACAAACTGCCCAAGTCCCAGGAGAAGGTATGTGGCTTTGTAAAGCAATTGTTTGTTTATCGTAGCATAGCACCCCAGAAGGTTAAAGCATCTTGGAAGAACAAGATTCGGCCTGCAAACGTGCAAGCAACCAAAAACAAAACATAAAATTGCCTGCTACAAATTCAAGATGCAAGATAACACGAAAACATAATGAACAAAAAAAAAAACTACAAAAAAACACAAAGAAATCAAACAAAAAATGTAAAAAAAAAGGGTAAAAAGCATACTTCAACTTCATAGGCATGCTTAATTTTTTGGGTTTCAATTGAGAATCTATGCATGCTTGTTCCAAAGCTTGCCTTCCCTTTTCGGATTTTTTCAGCCAAGTAATACATTTTTGGATCTGAGATGATGAACAAACACAGAGTTGGAATTAAGTCCAGCTGTGAAGTCTTCAGTACTTTGAATTTTTCCTGATATGCCAATCTCTCATTTTTGGAAATAAAATATGGTTGGCATAATTAGTTTTAAAATATGGAGAGATGGTGTACAGTGCACACCCTATGTTGTTTAGATGACAATTATTTCAAAATAGGGTATGCTGGTATGCGATCCAACTAAATATGACTTACATGTTTAGAAGTCTAGGTAGAATATTGACTACCTATGTTTTGTTAAATTTTAGACTGATAATTTCAAAAATCAGAATTGAATATGTTTTTGTCATGGTTTTCACCAGTGTTGGGCAGTTTTTTAAGTTGGCAGTGGTTATTTGCAGGTTTTTAGATCAGATATATAGGCATATATTCGATGGTTCCCATTTTGCTAAACTTTTATCCCTGCATTCAATCCAACACTTTTTGAAATCACTCTTGTCTCTTGTTGTGAACTAATGGCTTCACTTTTTTAGAATCTGACCTCAACTTCACCTCAACACTTGAAAACAAGTAAGGTTTTTTGTAAAAACTTAACATGCAACAAGTTTGAAAATCATCTGGAGTTTTTGAGGTTTTTAAAAAGAAAGAAAAACCTGAAAATTGCTTGTTTTTTTTCTTTTTTTTGGGAGGTTTTTTCAAAAAAACTCAACGTTGCAAAATATGAAAATTGCTTGAATTTTGTCAAAGGTTGTTTAAAAGAAACCAAACTTTTGCAAAACATAAAAATCGTCTAGATTTTTATTGATGTCTTTCAAAAAGCCTAATCTATTTATTTTTAAAAAAAAAAAGCTTTTGAGTTTTTGATTTTAAGTTTTTTGTTTCTTGCAATGGAGAAAGCAAAATGATTGAACATTCAACACACAACATCACAATTTTTTTTAGCTCCTTAAATGTGACCTTAAAATGGCAAGAGATGTCACTTTTCCCTATGGATTTACTCATTTGTTCAATCTTTATTCAAGTGTGGCAATGGTGGTGCATTAGAGGCATTAGATGAGATTAAGAAAATAAAAAACCTTTCAATATGTTGTGTGTGTGTGTGTGTTTTTTTTCTATTGTTTTGTTGTTTCTCATGTGTTTTGTGTGTCTTTATTCTTTAAAGCTTTGTCAACAAGCTCAAGGTGTGCCATGCAATTGTAGGTGCTTTGCATTTCATTTTGCTACCACCCCTTGCGCATATTTGTCATTTGTTCGCCTTCTAGAATCATTGTTACTTGCAATTCACTTTCAATATTCCCCACATTTCTTTGGTACAACTATCATGGAATTTTCAATTCCAAACACCTTTAGAATGGAAACTAAACTCAATGACCTTTGTGTTGGTGTTGGGCATTTGATAGGGTGTAATTGTAACAACATTGTGAATAGATTAGAATAGGAGGCCCCGTGTGAAGCTTTATTTGAGGCCTTGTCTAACATTGGCATTGATGATCTTATACTGCAAGACATTGTTGAAGAACTTGAAAACATGCAAAGCTTTGGACGTGTCCCCAAAGTCACGCTTGGGCCTTCTTCAAAATGAACAATAATCAACTTCTTGATTTGGGTCAAATCAGGAGATACATTGTTTATCACAATGAGATAGTTTGGCCTTAAGATTTTGGCCTTGTTCTTAAGATGTTACAAAGGCCTATTGCTTATCAAAAGGCTAATGAGCCCATTCCACCAATATGGGCATTGATTTGAACTTTCTTTTTATCTTGTTCAATTTTAATTTTGATGTGGATCATTGAAGCTTTTCTTCATGGTTGCTTTGTACTTTCAATTTTGAATTTTTAGAGTAAATGCCTTGGTTGAATGAAAATGCATTGAACTATTCTTGCTATTTGTTGTCCATGGCTAATTTTAGAGATATGTGTAATTTTAGTGCCTTGTTGAAAGCGAGAATTGAAAACATTGTGTTATTCTTCTTCTTTTTTTGGTTAAAAAATAAGACCTAGTTGATTTAAAAAGTCTTTGTAATTAAGTGCATATTAAAAAAAATTCATATTAAAGATGGAAGCTCACAATTGAAATAACTGAATTTGACCTATATGATGATACCAATTGGATGCTTTGCCTGAAAATTGGGACCAATATTGATAGGTTTCTTCAAAAACCTCAATTAAAGGATTGATCCATGAATCTAAAACCGAACTTGTTGGGTTAAGGACTTTGCCTACAAACCATTTCATCTAATTGGCATTTTTTTCTCAAACTGAACTACTCTTCAGATCTTCTACACCCTTGGTTCCTACAAATCTTTAATTTTTAGAAAACCAAAACCAATTGATTCTTTGAAATCTTTTCCTTTGGAAAGAACTGAAATTGACCAGTTACATAAATTCTGAAAAGTCAACTACCATGAACCAGTGGTTCTTTGAAAAAGCAAAGAACTACCAAACACTTGTTTTCACTTGTTATTTAGTCAAGTAACCATATATGTCTCTTGTGTTGTGTGCAGTTGCGATACTCAAAGGTAAATGTTCCTTTCTCCATTCCAACATAGTTTCTTCCTGAATATGAGATGCAACTTCACCCATCCATACCTCTTTTGTACCTGAAGAGAATGTTATGTTGTGTCTCAGGTCCACACCCCTCCCACACCTCACATATATTATGGTGAGACAAATCAAATTCTCAAACCTCAAAAACAGTCGCAATGAAATGATAGAATGCCAACTTGCAAGCAGTTGATGAAATAAACCTGAATAACTTAGTCCACTTGCCAGAGCCTCCATGGTTTGGTTGCCAAGAAATTTCTTTGCTGTCACATAGACTGGATACATCTTTAGGCACTAGGTATATATTTATGAAATCCCGGAGCAATTCCATAACAACAATTTAAATGTAACTAAAAAATGACTAAGGATTCTGGTTAACATGGATGACCAAAGAGGTGAGAACCCAAATGGGATATGGCACTTCCTATGCCCAAACCACACTGACAGCATCTCAGAGATGGAGACATTTGACCTGTGCGAGACTTGTGCTATGTAACCAGGTGAAACGACAAATTCAAATATCCTTACAAGATATTCATTGCAGACAGTTGGACATTCATTCTACAATTGAAGACATTGTTAAGGTTAGAGGCTACGGTTATATGAAGGTCATCATTTCTTAACTGTCAATCACCAGTACAAGAAAAATTACTTTCACAGAAGTTTAAGGGGCGAGTGCTCTTCAAAAGATACACCTTTCCAAAATACGCTTTTCCAAAAGATGAGTACCAGATGATAGCCACACTTGTATCAAGTGAATGCATCAAAATATAGTAGACCCTTGATTTTAGCATGTGCTTACATGGTTCAACAATTCATCAATTGCACTTCCTTCAGCAGAGACCTATCCGATTACAATCTGCAAAGGAATAAAAGCTTCCCACAATAGGTTGTCTTGACTGGTTGATTACAAGCTTGGTACACGCTCTGCTGTGCCTTGCAGCACTGTCAGCAAGTTGTTTCCAAAAGGGTCGCTCAAGTGAGCAGCCAAGTTCTCCACAGGACCCTGTCCAGTAACATAGGCCTGAATGAAAAATCCAAGCATGGAGAACATGGCAAGTCTTCCATTCTTTATCTCCTTAACCTTCAATAATGCGAACTGATCTGGGTCATTTGCCAGGCCAAGGGGGTCAAAGGCACCACCTGGGTGAAGTCTGTCCAAGTTCTGAGAAATACACCCAATTGTCAGATGTAAGATGAAGTTTTGCATACTCAATTGCATCATTGACATAAAGCAGTCATTTTTGAAAAGGAAGATTGTCCAGAGCAAGCTTCTGCAAGCAGCACTCTGAAGGGCTTTGCATGACATACTGATCCAAGGGGAGATTTGTTGGTGGATCTGTAATACTCTGCTCCTCCAACAAGAATGACTTCAGCAATCACAGCAGCTGCCAGGTTTACAGGAATGCTTGCACCAAAGTAGCTCAAAGTGTTGCCATCTAACAGGAGAGCTCCAGTCTGTGGGACATTGATTGCCACACAGTTCAGACAAACAGAAATATCTCGACAAGTGGCCAGCCATAGCTCCTCGCTGAAGTACCAATGTGTATACACAATATTTCAGCCACATGATTTACTTTACATTTTGACTCCATACAAATCAACAAAATACCTTGAACCAGACGGCCTCTGGACCACAAACAGCACCAGACCTGTTGAATGCCTCAGGGAGTACAAATCCAGCTGCACCAAGCATGGCCCACCGGGCATGGATAAGCTCATATGCCTGATACCTGCAGCAGCCATCAGCAAGAATGTGAGCAAACAGCACTTACTACACAACCCAAAAACTAGAATATTTTGCAGACAAATGGTTGAGGACTGAGGATTCTCTGAGGATTCTCACTTGTCAAAGTCAGATGGCTTCTTGCTTAGGCGGAAGGGATCAAAACCATAACTGCACACAGAAAGGTCGAGAAATGGTTACAAGCCCTCTGCATTGCCGAAGGAGCGTAAACTACAGAAAGAAGAAATGCAACATAGCTTTGGCAAAGAAATTTTTGTCTTACTCGCCCGGGACTTCTCCAGTCAAGTATTCTGGAATGTCGGACTTGTCCAGAAGACCTTCAGGAAGGTATATTCTGCGGTCAGGGCCTGCATACCAAAGTCAGACACCAGCGGGTCAATACCATGAGATCAACCCTGCCCAACCCGCATCTCCTGTTTGCAACATTGAAATCTATCAATCTGTTATATCGAAAAGCTTGATAGCTGTGAAATCGATGATGGTACTGTAGCTCCAATACATACAAGAACTGGAAGAGAATTTCTCATGTGCACATTTTTCATCCTAGTCATGGGACACATGGAACAGACCAAAAAGCGCATTTGAGACAGAGAACGAGTGAAGAATACAGAAGAAGCTAGTGCCACATACCATACCACTTGGCGAGCTCTTCATTGGTAGGCCTGTTAACCTTTGCGACAGCCTTCTGGGCGGCCTTCTTCACAGGCGCAGCGACCTTCTTCTTCCCCAACACTGCCACCATCTGCAGTGCTCCCGGCCTTGCTGTTCCATTCCTCGATGTAGCTCCGCTGTTACAAATCGCTTGACCCAGAAACTCGGCCTGGCCTACTGCAGCACACCCTGCCATGGCTGCCATTCCTCTTTAGTACGCTGTGTCGCAATGTGCTGCACTATTCCCCAGTGTATAAAACTCCGGACGCAGAATAGCGCAGTTATGAAAATAATGGCAAGCGAAAGCAACACTCAAGTAGATGAGAGCCCGTGTTAGCTGGTCAACATTGCTGGCTGGCAGAAAGCAGCAAAACCATAGGCGTGGAAATGCTCCGATCTGCATAGCCGGGCAATCTCCTACTACCCAATCAGAAACATGCAATCTCCTATTGCCCAATGAAAGAGCCGTGTCTCCCATCTTCCTCTCGACACCTTTTGCATTTCATAGTCCACCGTCGGATACGGCGGACCGATTTCCGAACAGGGTAGGGAATGCGGGTCAGGTAGAGAGTATGTGGACTCCCGTGGATCTGCCATCTACCTCTTACCGGATTCAAACTTTTGAAGGTTTTGGTTCATTATCTTTCTGTGTGTCATGACTCATTGTCCTTAACGCACAACAAGGGTAGCCTCGAGATCCCTTGTAGTGCACCCTACAATAGTTTCATAGGCAAACATGTTATGCATAGTTCACAAGAATATGGTGGACATGTTGAAGGTTGGTTCCTCCTTGAATCGCCCATCATTCTACACATTAATTTTGACCTCCCACGACTTAAGCTCCTTGACTAAAGGTTCTTGATATGTATCAAAATGTTAGATCTTGTCACTAACATTAGGCTTATTATTATCAATGACAACATCATAAAGTGTTTCTTTGTGGTGAACCATGGTGGTATTATAGTTCATTACAATCACATGCCATGCTGACTAGAGTGATTGTTTTTCACCAAATGGTTTGACCCCATTTGGTGCCATACCCAACGTACATGATAAGGCTCCATGCCAAATTTAGGCCACCATGTCTCCACAAAGTTCTATTTGTTGGAGTCTATTACATGCTTTACAAGCCATCTTGGTTATGATTGTGATGATGCCACAACATCAACTTCGCTTGGGATGGAGTGATATACATTCATTGTAATCAAAGATCAAGTGAAAATGCAAAAGCATTTGCTTTACCACTCTTGATTTCCCAACCATTTTGTACTTGGGCTTTTGACAATATAGACATCATTCAGCTTTTAAATGAAATCCCCTTAAACAACATACAACCATTTCCACAAACATCAATGTAATTGTATGTTCAACTCAACTTCTTCAACATGTTTAAGCCCTCTTTCTCCAAGCTTGGTAAGCTATTACAAGTAGGCAATACATTTTTCTTTATGAAGACCAACAATTTGGTGATGAATGCATTTGATGTGTTGTGTGTTTGGTAACAATTCAAGATTGATAGAATCACACACTAGATAAAGTGGAGTTCTCATAAGGTGGGATTTTGGACACTTCCTTAAACTCCTCATGCCCAAGTCTAGTGGTGGCCCCATCTTCATGTGACATTGCCATTACATCTTCTTTTTCATTTGTCAAGCTGCATATCATCATCATTGTTGCCCAGCCAAATAACTTCGTTCATGTTTTGCATGTCTTCCATCTCATGATTGTGTTCATTAATACTTACCTTACAAGAGGACCTTCCTTCAAGCACATGTGATTGTGCAAGCTTATCATATCTTGCACCCCCACATTTGCATCCATGTGGGTTGTTCCACCAAATTTTGAATGGGCAATAAGGTGAAAGCACACTACAATGATGTCATTTTGAACATTTTTATTTAGTATCAGAATATATATAATATAACTATTCCAAAAAATGGTGTAATTAATTAGAAGTTTAATTTGTGATGTTTAGCCTTTATAATTATGATTTTCACATAGCTAATGTTATTTATTATTATATTAAAAATTCTAATCATTTAGATTCAAAGAATCATGTACATATATTTATGGTCTTGACAAGTATAATATCATTTTCCATTTCAAAATGCACCGATATTTGGTTAAATGAAGTGTTTGAAATGGATTTTATATTTTGGCCCAACTCAAAATTAAAGTTTGATGCCTTCCATTTTAAAGTGATTATTTTTCAAATTTTAATTTAACATATATTCATGATCAACATTTTTTTTAAAAATCATTTATGAAATAAAAATGATCAAAATTTTCAATTGGTTCACAAACATTATTCAAATTATGTGAAATTGCACATGAAATAAATATTACAATTTTAATGAAAGATATATATATATATATTCCCACCCACCATAATATACATTAAAATTTTAATTTCTATTCTACTTTCTTGCTCAAGTTACGTTTTGCCAAAATGTGCAAAAACATTGTCAAACTCTTTAGTTTTGACATGGTTCATTTAGCCCTTCCAAGCGGCGAGCGTTTATAAAGTGAAATGCTGGCACCTGCGCTGCGGAAGGACCCTTCAGGAGCAAGCATTTTTGCTTTAGGAAATGCCTGCCTTGTTTTTTTTATCTCCCATGATACCTGCGGGGTATTCGAGGAAAAAACTCAAGAACAAAAACCAGACCATACTTGGTAAAGCCCTCCGCTGCCCGCAGCAGGCTTTGCCAGAATCGGGTTCGCCTCAGCTCCGCGTCGCCTGGCCTGGGTCCTGACTCCTTGCCCTAGACGTTAAAAATCTCAAATACAGAAAAAGCGACGTGGACGCACTAGTGGCCGGTATTTGTTGCAGAGACGTGGACGCACTAGAGGCCCGTATATGTTGCAGACGCCATAAGCAGCCTCCTCGACAAGAGTTTCTTTGGCAGTCCACCGCCGAAGTAGGCGATTTATTGTGAAATTCCAAATATCAAGCCAGAGAATTTTTCGGTGACGATTGAGATTTCTGGAGTCGGTGCACTTCTGTGCGAGAGACAGAGAGAGACAGAGAGATGACTATGGCGGTGATACCACGATGGTTTGCACCTTTTCTGGTTGCAAACTCCGGATTGGCAGGAGCACAAGAAGTCAGACCAGCGAAGAGTCGCGGAAGACCGTGCTCGAGTGGCAGGCGAGCCTCGCAGATCTTATGTAGTAGTCTGGACTCGATCGATGTGTATGTGGGCACACTGCGGCTGATCGTGAGCCCAGGCCCCGCCCGGTGGGCTACGCAAGCCGCTTACGCAGCTGGCATGGCTGGTGACCTCCTGCACTACATCACCATTCTTCATCCGCGTACTCTTGGCAGCCCTGTATGTCTGCTGTCTCTCTCCCGCTCCCGGTCGTGTCTAGCGGAGCTTAAATTCTCTTGGATGCTTCTGCTATGTTGCTGATTATGGGATCCACTGAAGCAGGACAGCCACATCGTGCTAAGCAAGGTTTTTTAAATATAGAAAATTGCAATAGGTTACATGCTTGAATTGCTATGTTATTTGGTCGATTCTTCAGTCAATCGCCGTGATCATCCAAAAGGAAAGAAACAAAAACGTCGTGGTAGGACTAATGCGCTCGCCTTGGACTGTCATGTGTTTCAAACCTCGCAATGGAAGATGAGATCAGTAACCACGTATTTGGCATAATTGGGGCGTCGGTATGGAGAGTGTGAAATTGGGGGCCCCTGGAAAAAGTTGTGTAACCATCTTGTCTCCATTACCACGTGTACTACAAGAGGCTTTAATGGGGGTGAAGGGATCCCGTGGCTTTTGTGACTTGGTTGACATATCTTGTGCAAGAAGGATATATCAACCTTGTAATGGATCCCATGACTTCCATTGGCTGATGTGTACAAGAAAGTTTCTACGAACAAGAATTGCTGACAAAGCATGTGGGTTTATGCTGTGAATAAGAATTCCTAAACAGAGTGTGTTTCAGTGTACAGTGATGGACTTTCAGCCACAGAATCCTGAGGATCCACTTGTTGCTGTAGCAGCCTTAATGGGGCATGGCATTCCTGGTGTGTTTGTCCTTTCTGGCAGTTGTTCTTTTTATCTGCTTCTTTTGCCTTAACTTGATGGTTCAGGGTTTTGCAATGACATTGAAATCTGGGACCTGGCCATCCTAGTTTTTGACAATATGGAAGTTGAAAAGAAAACTTATTCCAGAGCCAGTGCAGGACTCACAACCACTTAAGGTCAACTGGTGAAGGTTGAAATATGAGCAAAAGTTGCAAAGTTGATTTTGTCTCATTCCTTGAGATGGTTGCAATGCACCTCTCATTCAACTACTCACCCACCCATCTAAAGAATTAGCAAAACTTGATGAATGGTATGTGATGGAAGCAGGAGTAGTGCAGGAGAGAACAATACCAAAGCTGCAAGTGAAGAACTGTTGGTGGGTAGGGACAACAAAACCAGAAAGGAATCTGGAGAGTGCACAAGAGTTTAACAGAGGTTGGTGTTGTGAGCTCGTACTGGGAGTACATGACTGTCGCCACTACACTCTGGGTACCCTCTCCTTCTTGCAGAACTATGTTTCCTAAATCATTTGTAACTGGTCAGGCCATTCTGCAAGAGAGCTACAGACACATATGAGTGGGTAAGTCATTTCTAATTGGATTATTGTTAAAATTCCTCAAGCATTACTCATAGGAAATTGACATAACCTTTTAAACAGGTCACAGTAGAGAGTTGAGCACAAAAACATATTGTGTTGCACAAGTACTCACCACCATTGTCAGTGATACCTATACTTAGAAGCTCAAATGTCTGAAGGAAAGATAAGGACAACTCCTCAAGGTCTTTTTGAAATGCACGATGGGTTAGGTTGTTATAAGCTGCAAGAAATAATTCAGTCAAGCTTCACCAATATTGAAGGTCCAACTTGTGGAATGTGCAATGTTTAGCAGAATTCTGGTTCATGACAGAAAACAGTTGTCTGTTTGTGACCAGCTCTTGTGGAATATTTGACTGGCAAAAGCAACGTTCTATCTGACATTAAAGAATTGAGGAGCATTGCAAAGACTCTGACATAGTTCCCAACAACCTTGAGATGGCAAGCCTGCAGCTGCTTCATTTTTTTGGTGAGTTTTCTGTCCTGACCTTCCAGTTTTGCAAGACAACTAAAGATCACAATCACCACTGGGGCATACTGATACTTTGTGGAGAAATTGTCCAGTGTCACCTTGATGCACTTTGAATTATGTCTGATAGGTGTTGATTTCTGTCCATGCATTGATTAGTTCTTGTATGGCCTTATCTTTAACCCTACTTTCTCTCCTGTTATTGTTGTTGATGCCCACAAGATGGACCTTCAGTTTCTTGATACATCTTCATCAAGCACAAATATTCTTATGGACTGGTTAAATTGCAAAAAAGTGTTTGCTGTTGACTCCAATTCATCTAGGGCATAGAGGCCAAAGGTGCTGTAAGCATCAGCAAAGCACATCCTTCAAAGTGACTCTGTAATCTAATAAGACATGTGACTAACGATTGTAGCATTTTTATGCTGAGTCACTTCTGCTAAAGTGCAAATTGTTTTAACTTTGATACTCTCATGGTGTGGTTGATCAAGAGTTCAGTAATTCAAGAGTTCATAGACTAAAATTTTTGTCTGGATTGTGCCAAAAGCTAAAACTCAAGATACTGAGACTGATATTGTGAAATTCAGAAACAAAAATAGGAAACCTCTTGATTTCTATTGACACCTGAATTATGGATAAGGAACATTGATAGAGGACAGTGCATTTTCCAAAGAGCATGTATTAGACAATAGAGTTTGATGGCTTTAATCAGGAGTGCATGTAGCAACAGCTGGTTCAAACTGGTTGGATACTCAAATGCAATCTCAACAAATTATAAACTGTAACAACAACAAATGGGAACTTCTAGTGCTTTCATAGGTCATTCATAGGAAGTCTGTCAAATGATATGTCCTTGGGAAAGAGCACTGGTGATTATTTGTTGTGCCAAGAATAGAGGACACTCCAAGATGTGAATTCTTCTTCAGGAGGTTAAAAGTCAGTACTTACCTTTTTCTCATGGTTTTGTCCTGCAGCACTACTCTAAACCCTTGCCAGATATTTAGAATCACCATCACTAGCAATCACTCAACTCTGCACGTCATTCTGCAAAACCAAAGAAAACATGTCATTCAAGTCAATGCATTCAGTAAAAACAGTTGTATTTTCTGCAAGGAAGATTCAACAAATGTATCCAATAAAACCAGCAGAAAGAGAGGACAGTAGAGTAAAAGCAAGAAAAGAGGTTTCTGACATTCACCTCTTTTCAGCTGCAACCCATATTGCTGTTTGAATTGCAACTTTAAGATGGAAAGAAAGGTCTGCTTTACTGCCGAATTTCAGTGGGTTGCCGCTACCATGGGCATATTGCCCCCACTGCCAGTTTTCCTCTTGCTCCTCCTCCTTTTACCTACAGCCTCACCCTGAATCCTTCACACTAGGTAGTCTCCAGGGCATCTCCATCACTCTTGACGCCAGCTACCTCTGAACATAAAATTTTTAATCCAAAGTCATGGTCCTACCTTTAAGAGTGTGAAATCCAGAATATCACCAGGCACATCTAGCACATTCAATGGGTTCCTCTGCCCAATACTAGGGAAGCAAGGTACCAGTTTTCCCACTCCTCAAGTGGCAAGAGACCTGGCACAGAGTGGGAGGTAAAGAAGAAGGCCAAGAGACATCAGGCAGCCCAGACCACTATGGCAGTACCTTCTGCTGTAGGCAGCAAGTAACTAGAGTACAGTCACCTCCCAAGACAGCAACGCCTAGCGAGAGGGTGCAGCTAGAAAGACAGGTGCACTCCCCCCTAAAAATACCAGCATGTGGGATATTCCATCCAGCAAACGGTAGGCAAGCACAGGCTCCACCCACAGGATCCCCTATCCTTGCTCAAGCGAATGTTTTCAATGTACTGAGTGACTTGGATGAGGAGCGCCCCATTGGGAGTTTGAGGCAAGGCGGTACAACCTCTAGAGCACCATCTCCCTCATCCGCTATGGGAGGACTGCAACACCCTACAGAACCGTAGATGGTAAGATCTACCCAAATTGATTCTAATGAAATTCGGTTGGATGATATTTTAAAAGATGAGGAGATGGAGGTACAGACAGCTTGGGAGGACAGCAATCTGGCAACCCTGGAGGTAATGGAAGAAGGGGCTACTGTGGCCCCACAGGAGGGAAGAGGAGGGACCTGAACTGGCCTAACATGCAAGGAAGAATAGAGGGGGCAAGGCAGCAGGCTGAGGGTACTACCCTCCCTGCCACCACTAAGGATCAAACTGGGGAGGCACCAATAGAGCAGCCACGTATTATCTCCCATGTGCCTCCTGCAGAGAGTGGACGAACACAATCCTTTGGCAGGAAGGTGGTTAGCCAACAAACGGTAGTTACCCCTACGATCACCCAAAGCCAATAGATAGTAAGGGTGAAGGAGGAATCTATGGCGACAAGGAAGGTTAGGAGCCGGAGAAGTAGGAAGTGCAAGTAACGTTCCCCTACCCCCTCGCAACATTCTACTCATACCACTGTACTGGCTGAATATGAGAACCCTATTATAAGTGGGGAAATAGTACCAGTGACTGTATCAAAAGGCAGGAGGAGGAGATCAATGGCAGAGGTCATTCTTGACCTGAGGACCTCAATGAAGGTAGTAGAATAAAGGGCAAAAGGTCTTGAGGCAGTAGTGGAGCAGATGGAAACGTTGGATAGAGAGAAGGTATCTGCCATCAGGAGGCAGAACAGGTGGAAATAATTGTACAGTTACACTTGGAGAGGGTAGCCGCGCTGGAATGCAGTCTTCACAAGGAGAAGGAGAGGAATGAAGACCTCGACCGTCTATTGGGCCAAGCACGGGAAACGTCTACCCGACTGGAGCAAAGACGCTAGGAGGTAGCGCTACTGCAGATCCAAGTGGACAAGCTGATGGCAGACGGTAACAACCTTTGGGAGGTAGTGGACGTCTAGATTGAAAAACGCCTCAAGAGGATTTACAAAATCACCACCTTGGAAGAGCATTTGAAGATGGAGAAGGTGAACAAGGAAAAAATATTGGATAGGTTGAGTCAATTGAGTGATGAGGCATTTACCCTTAGACACCAGTAGGATATCCATGGGGCAGATCAGGATCACAAGGAGGATGTTTTGCGGTAAGAATTGCAGCTGTCACAGGAGATTGTAGCTAGCTTGAAGGCACAAATAGATCTGCTCACCGGGATGGTAATGCCTGAATTACAAGGCCAAGTGATGCAATGGAAGCACAGAGCTTCAAAGGAAGTTGTGGTAGATGCCAAGTTGGCCAAGTATGATACTCTCTTCAAGGAGCATACCTTCCTTAAATTGGAAGTGGTGGCCTGGTGACAAAAAACAGGGAAGAGGGAGGCTAGATGGAATGAGCTCAAGGGGGAGCTCAATGCCATTCTAGATGTTGCCCCTCTCCCTACACTGGCGAATGAAGTGGCTTATTGTCAACAGCTAATGGCATGCAGGAGCCTTCCTTGAGTTCAAAACTAAAGGTGCTTAGAACACATCTAGCAGCTCTAATAGTAGTAGTGCAATGGGTACTCCCCACTAGGAGCTCGCCTTCCAAACACAAAGGCCATTCCTAGGCCCCGAAGAGGAATTTTAGTCATGCCAAATGACATGGCATAATAATAGGTATGTATTTATGTATGTATTTAGATAGGTGCATAATTAGTAAGTATGCTAGGTTAAACTTTAGACTAATATTAGGCTAAACTTGAATATTTTTAGTTTAAATGGCGAAACTTGGCTAAATTTGGGTAATTTAGTTTAAATGGTTAAACTTGGTTAAATGTGGTTAAACTAAAGTACTTTAGTTAAACTTGATTAATTTTGGTTTAAATTGGTTTAACTTGGAAAATTTGAATTTAAAATGTAAATATTAAGGTTTTAGGTCTGATGATATAGGTTTGATTAAAGTACGATGAGTTTAGCCAAGTTTAACCAAAGTGTTTTAGTTTAACCAAGAATGAATAAATTAACCAATGTTAAATTAAATTTAGCCATATTTATTTAAATTACTTTAATTTTAGGCAAAATTAACCTATTCAAACCAAAACTATTGAAAGAACCCAAGTTTAATGAAGCTTAGTCAAGTTAAATAAAATTTAGCCAAACTAACCAAATTTAATTAAAATATTATTTTAGGCAAGTTGAACCAAATTTAGCCAAAATTAACTTAATTTATCCAAAATTGATGAAAGTGCCCAAATTGAACCAAATTTAGCCAAATTCAATTAATTTAAACCAAAATTAACTTAGTTTATCCAAAATTGATAAAAGTGCTTAAGTTTAGCCAAGTTAAACCAAATTAGCCAAATTAAATTAAGTTTAATGAAAATTAGCCAAATTTAATAAAGTTAAACCAAATTTAACCAAATTTAATTAAGTTTAACCAAAATTATTGAAAGTAGCCAAATTTAGCCAAAATGATTGAAAGTGCCCAAGTTCAATCAAGTTTAGTCAAATTGATTGAAACTACCCAAGTTTAAACAAGTTTAACCACAAGGATTGAAATTACCCAAGATTAGCCAAAATGATTGAAAGTACTCAATTTTAACTAATTTAACGATGTTTAGTCAAGTTAACTTAAAAATAGTGCATGTGAAATTTTCAATGAGTTTGAGTTTATATTTTTTACTATGACATTATTTGTCACCATGTGAAGTGGTAGTTGGATGGTTAATGCTTTGACTTGTCACCATAAAGGTGAGGGGTTTAATTCCTTCTTGTGGCATGATTTCATGAATTTAAGGCCTACAAGTGGTCTACTTGCTTAAGAAGGTTTATGAGTGGCCCACATGTTTAAAAAAACCTTACAAGTGGTTTACATGCATAGGGTTAAAGGGCCCACTTAAATGCGTGTTTGTGCCATTCTTTGGCATGCACATTCTTCATGGAACCTACCTCCTTAGGTTTACATTTTTACATTTTATTAATTCAAAAAATTAATCAAATTTTATTATTAATTTTTTAATTTTTATTATTTGATTTATATAATACTTATGACACATCATTATCAACTACTATGTTAGTTTTGGGCAAAATAGACAAGCCACATCAATAAATAACTATTAGTTTTTAGTCACATCAAACAAGCCACATCATCAAACAATTGCTAGTATTACAATCAAAACAAACATGCCATGATGTACAATATTAATCACTTAATCAAAGCCTATATGATTAAGGTACCTTTTGTGCTTGTCCTAAACAACTAAATCTTTTTGTTAATACATTCATCTTGTTTGAGGTCAACATGTGACTAAAATCCAATCATAAAAACCAACAAAAAACACCTACTTTTGTAGTAGTGGCAATTGCAATAACACAACTTTAGAATCTCAACTCACATAATAAAGATTACGAGAACATAATCCAAGGTAAACATGGGAAAATGTTAAGGGGTAAAAATCTCTAAACTAATTAGTACCAATTAGTACTAATTACTAACCCTAAACCATCCCTTACCAAAAGGGTGAAGCTAGCGAGATTAAATAGTTCATGTTATGGAGTGGTTGGGGATAATCTACCCAATTATGTAAGAGATTTTTAAGAAGTGATTAGGATAAGGGCCCTATTTTCATGGGGTCAATGTGGGCCTTCTATAGCTTTGTGGAGAAGGAGGATTAGAGGAAATTTTGGAGGACTTATATGGTATTTAACATTTCGATAGTTGGGAATGGAAGACTCCCTTGGAGAAGTTTGTTTATAACACGAAGGAGGAGAAAGTAGTGAGGAAATGTATTTGTATTTGTGTGTGATTTTAATGGAAAATGGTTGAAGAACTTATGTGTGTTTGGTGTGCATTCATTCTATTAGGAGGTGTGGAAAATAGAATAGTTGAAGATTATACAAGGCATGTTGCCTTTTTTATGGTATTTCTACATTTCTTTTAGAATAAAGGGCAAGGAGGCATACCAAGTGGTAGCATTTGGACTAGTAAACTATTGATTACCACGTGAAGGTAACAACTAGTAGGTGACAATAGGAAGGGAAACACTTGAAAATAATAATCTACAGACTAGGAGGGACTATTGTAGGTGGTAGGCAACAACCAAAAGTGGGTGTAGCTTGCTGCAAATGGTAGGTAGCATTGGGGAGGTGTTCTAGAGTGTTACAAACGATATGCATGGTTACCAAAAGATCTGCAAGTGTTGTTGAGATGGGACAATAGATTTGGGAGGCTTATAAACCCACTAGGGCATTAAAGTTTGTAGAGCCTTGGAGAGTAGCTACTCTTTACTCTTTTCCATGTTGCATTTTTATGTTTTTTTCCTTTAGCACCTTTGGATTAGCCTAGACATGATGGTAGGTTTATTCTTGGACAACAAACCCTACCCTCTTATTTTGCTCTTTGCATGACTTATTATTTGAATATTTGTAATAAAGTAAGGAATGAAGGTAGTTTCTTCTTGATTAATAAAGTGTTCACCTTGTTCCCTACCTTGATTTTACTCCTTAGAGGATGGTAATGATTGAGGGGCCACAATTTCACCCCTTTACATAATTTCAACCTTCATTACATACCTTTTTTTCTTATTTTGCCTCATTATTCACCTCTTTATTTTGCCTAGCCTCATTGCATACCTCCTTGTCCTACCTTTCTTTATTTCTTCCCCCCACATCCTTGTTGCCATCTTCTAAGTTTTTGATGTTAGGCGCCTCCATATATAGGGACTACATTTGTTTTTTTAAATGTTTCTATGACCATTTCCATGTTAACATTGGACCCATATCCCCTTAAACAATTCAACTTTTTCATGTTTGGCGTCAATTTTCATGACAATTATGATTGAATTTAATGTTTTCATGTAGTTTGCAAGTTCATGAAGTTGCAACTATATGGTCCCCAAATGCCCATATGTTTGCTTCATGAATCCATTAACATTATTTTTCAATTGCAACCATTTAATTGCTAATAGAACCAACTCCCACCTAAAAAACCAATAATGTTGTTACAATTACAAAACTATTGCAATTCATCATTATTAGTTTTAGGAGTAGGGTTTACATTTAGCAAATCCAATATCACCAACAATCAACAATGCAAAATTTAGGTATTTTGATTGGAGTTTCAACCAACTTGTGGGGGTAGAAGACATAAAAAACAAACCAAACTAGAAAAAGTGAGTTTAGGCAACAAAGTTCAAATATTCATTGGAATCACCAAAAATAATTTTTTTTGACAACCATGTTTACAATCTATAAACCTTGATGATTTTTTCATACAATATTAAAACTAGGGTGACCAGCACCATTATAGGTACATAATTCAACTACTTGTGTTATATTCACTAAAAACAAATCTAATACAACAACCACCACCATTTATTTTGATGTATGAGCAAAGGTGACCATCAAGGCCATTTGTTTTTAATAATACACTTCTAACACTAGGAGTATGAAATAACTAATTTAATTCAAATGCCTTTTTTTTGCCATTTCAACCAATGATAGTGATCACGTTTTTTTCTCCTTTTGAAAAATTTCCAATTGTTGCATGTTCAACCCATGTGCCCATTCAAAAATTGTCAAATTTATACATGACAATTTAAAGAAGGTCCAAACCTTTCCACGTCTCCCATGCATGTTGATGTGGCGCCCTAACTTGCAATTGTAGACAAATACCACCAAGATCAAATGTTAGCATATTGAAGGTCAACTTCCTCCAAGGACATGGCTTTTTTATACTCATAACAAAGGGCTTTGTGTTGATCATGGAACTCTAATGCGATCAACTCCTTAGTGTGTTTTTCTTGAGATTAAGTCCAATGGAAAAAATAGGTTCACTCTTTATCAACCATCTTGACCATATGGTCTCTAGTCCCATAAACAATGTGAACAACATTCCAGTTTGCTTGCACACCATTTGCCATGAACCCCTTGAAAACAGGTGGACCTAACCCCTTCTTTTCAACAACTAAGTTCAACTTCCTACACAAAATGTGTTAAGTTTTTGTGTCCTTGGATTGCATGTAACAACTGCAACCGTCATGACCTTATAATAGACCGGGTCATAAATGTGATAGGACATGGTCATCCATCCTTGAACATGTTTAATGTGATCAAACATCATCCACGCATTTTGCAAATCATCACCCAGTTGCATTCAATGATCCAAGTCAAATTTGGATGCAACTCCATCGATGGACATCTTGACCAAATAAACCTTTTACCCAACCTATTAACTAGGAAAATAGTTGTCTTGAATATAGTCATAACCAAATAGTGCTTTCAATTCTAGGATACAATTAATGGAAATAAAGTTATTGTGACAATGTTTTAGTGAAGTAATGATTATGTATGCCAAGGGCACAAAGTAAACTTTAACAACATTTGATCCATAGGACTGTGTCCATCCTCATTGAACAAATGACAAAAAAGAAATGTCTTGCTTATAGACAAAACAATAGCCAAAGTGGTAGTAGTTGGCATGCAATAGACCTTGTTTCCAACCATATTTTTCATCTCTTGTAAGGATTCATTACACTTGTTATTTGCAATTAAATGGGCATGGGTGCCCAAGTGGATCATGGATTTTGAAAGCTTTGGAAATTTGTGAACAACATAATACATTTTGTAACTACAAGTTTGTAGAAAAGTGGGGGAAGAATCGCAAAATTCATAGTTGATGGTACATATTAGTGATTTCACAAAACAATGCCCAAATATCGAAAGTTACAAAGTATCCCCATTCCAAGAATTTCATTATGTTTAAAAGAACATTAAAACAGAGGACAATACTTATTTTGACAACACAAATCTCCAAGGCATTTTGTTGTTTTAAAGCCTAATCCAAACAAATTTTTAATATTATTGGTCTGCAACTTGCACCAAACAAGGCCATCAAACTTTCTATCTATACCTTGTAATTGTCTATAATGTCCCAATGGATGATGGACAAGAGGAGGTTCAAATAAATATCACCATCAAATTTAGTGGGAAGACAATTTGCAAATTCAATTGTGATGGCCCCATAATCAAGGGACTTCAATTCAAAATAAGCATGCAGAGTTAGAGAAATTACTTTCAATGAATTAACAATGTTGGAAAAAACAACCACTTGTGGCATTTCCATCCACAAAGGCTGCACCTCATCAACTTGCAAATTCACGAGTTGATCAAAAGCAGGCTCTATAGATGGAAGTGTTGTTAATGAATTCAAAGTTACCGAAGAGCAACCTTTACAAATGAAAGTGTCACTCATTTTTTAGAAACATGCATAGATCCTTGCCAGAAAGTAAACATTGCATAGAGCACATTCTCAATCACTTGTACAACTCCAAAATCAAAAACTTAGATGGTAAGATTTGGCTTTCCTATAACATGGAAAGTAGCCATTGAGATTAAAAGATAAGGTACTCAATAAAATAAATTTAATAGTAGTTTCACAATTAGACAACAAAAAACGTCATTGCATTAGGAACTCAATTTGAGGGAAAGACAAGGAACTAGAAATCAAAAATTCAATGTGAGAAATAGAAGTATAAAAACATACTATTAGTAAAATGCAAGGATGAATAACAATCTCCAATGAAAGACAACAATGTGAATGGAATAAATAGACATGTATTGGCAAAACACATGTATTTTCCCCCTTGCATAAATTTGAATGATATAGTTGATAATGCAACAACAAGAATAGAATTGGCAGCAAAAAAAGAAATGGAAGATACCAATATAGAACATACAACAAACCTAACATTGCAACAAGGGTGAAATTGAAAAGTTACATAAATATGCAAGGAAAACAGTAAACCCAACGACAATAATGAAACTAGAGCATTGGGGGTGATACAAATCTATGTGAAGACTTATTTCTTGGAGTAATACATTATCATTGATCAATCCATCCCCCAATAATCCCAATAATTGAACCGTAATCACATATTGGTGTTGAAAACTATGATCAACATAATAATAAGAATGATATGAAGAAAAGAAATTATGGTGTTGAGTTCTAGAAGAACCCAACAGGAAAATAAATTGTGGTGTGCATCCAAAATTAATGGATGAAGTCTCTGAAAAAATTCCAAATTGTTAGACCTTTTATACATACCAAATCTTGGCTAGTAAAAAAAACCATTGTCCTAAGCCAAAGCAATGGTCTAATGGATTCATGTAATCCCAAAGGTTTTAGGAATGGTCCCAAGGTAATTAGAGTTAATCCAGGATGAATTTTAATCAAATTAACAAAGAGAAAAATTGGCATGAACTAGGTGGGCAACCACATGGGTCGAAGAAAAAAATTACAAGAAGAGTTGGAGGCATGGAGAACCTACACTTAAGCTAAATTACAAGCCAATACATTTTGTATTATTATTTATCATTTCCCTTTATATTGGGGTGCATGAGTGAGCTGCAAACCAATGCATAAGAGAGGATGAAGGTGAACAATACCATAGATTAGAATATATTAAAGATTACAACAATCTGAAATGCCACAACACTACTATAAAACTTGTCCCTAAACCATTACATGGATGTTCCACTCAAGCCTATACAAGTGGAAATGAAACTATGACCTCAAAATTTCCACTACCTACTATGTTATTTGGATTATTGGTGGAAGTTGCCCATTCGTTACTCACTTGAGTGGAATGCATGCCATAATTTCTAAGGCATGTAGTGTTCCCAAAAGCCAAGGGGAAGTGGGTGGTGGAAAAACCCCCTTGTTGCTTGAGTGAATTTAGTCTTTTACAGTATGTGTTTTGGTTTTCAACAATTCCACCATGCCCTACTTGAGTCCATATTGACCCACCATGTCCATGTGTATGCAATGTTCTCCTAGGACAATGTTATAGCATGCACAACAAGTTTGGACATTGTTATGCCTCTTATAACATTACCCAAGAGATGCATGTCTATAAAAAAAACCTTCATACACAACCATTCATATCATGACTTGCACATAAACCTATATTAGCCTCAAAGAAAAAAATTGGAGCTAAACATGAACTTTGGTCATAAAAGAAGCTACTTGTGGCATAAGTGGATAACCATCTAATTAAAACAATCTTTAATTGTGACAAGGTCTACTAAAGTTGGCAAACAATGATGCCATAATATATCTATTCATGTGGGAATGTAAACACTTGCCATATATGTATCCAATGCCTTATTTTGATATTTTAATTTCATATCCAAAATAGGCACATTAAATACAAATAAGGCATGATCAAATATTCCCACATGGATTGGGTCTTGTCCATGAGAATATCACTAAATAGAAGCAAGTGCCAAATGTAAACTTGTGACCAAACACCTCCATGCATTCAGAAACAATGCTACTCAAGTTCCCTTAGAAATTACTATAGAAGTTGTCCTTATTCCACTAATTGTCCACTCAACATTCAATGGCAAGGAAGAGCTTTCACCTAAATGGTGGATGTGTGGAATTGAAGAGTGCATGTAACACCAAGCAAGGTGTACATTACAAGTCCATTGTGACCCATTCCCCTCAATGTGGAGTGAACTATTGTGTAGCTTAGAGTTTCCCACATCTAATGCAATCATTTGTGTAAAGTTGATTATCAACTTATAGTTCCAAATTGTTGTAAAAACACAAAGTGTCAATACATTACTAAATCAAATTTTTAGATTTCCAAGACATGGTTGATTGACAAAACCCAATGATTGAATGATTTCCCCAAAATGGCAGTGAAAAATCCTAGTGTGATAATGCCACATCCCAATGTGGCACTGTAAAATCCCAATGTGTAGTGTATTATCCCAATGTATAGGGGTTCACATAATGTACCAATTATACTCACAATGTGTTTTATTAGATATCAATCACTTAAAATCTCTATGGGCCTATTACAAAATCTCATTTTTGTATAGATGAAATGTATGTTGGACTGATATTTTGTTGGGTTGAAATTTACAAGCTACTTAATCATCATGTTTAGTTACTCCTATTGGTTGGAATTGAAAGGGCTAATTGGTGAACAAATCCATTTCACCAAAATCTAGACCAAGTAGTTTTGTGTAAATGATTGAAATTATATATTAAAATGCCTTTTTGTATGGACAAAGCATGGCATTTCACTATCACATTCTCTATAGTGAGCGTGCTAGAGGTTGAGCTATTCATTCATCATCTTGTTCTCATTAACAAGAACATGGCTATAAGATTCTCGTCCTCAATGCTATGAACTTTTCATCCTTTATGAGATTGTGCATGGGCTCCAATGTAGCCAACTATAATTCAAACAGATCTATGCCCAGTGAACCTCTTGTTATCGTCTTCAATATCATCTCTTGAATTTGTACCTAGACAAAACTAAAATCATAAGTTGTCCATTGAACGGATCAACTAGTTGTAGCCCCACCTTATATGGCCTTTCATAGCTTGCACACCTACCACACTGCCTTGTCTAAAACTATGATGGTGGGTGTGACCTAACCTACTTTACACATGTTGCAAGTTGTAATCATAAGAAGGATTCCATTCAAGTGCCACATACCAAAATGTTGAGTTGTGGGTCCACTAGTCCTCCAATTCAATGTCAAAATCATCCTCTATTTACTTCCTTTGTAATTATGCATCAAGGCATTCGACCTGTACACTAAACAATTCCTCCCCACCCTGCCCATTGTAATCTTGTTGGACATACCCCAACTCAACCCCCAAGCCATCTTCCCCTCCACCCACATCCCCTCCCAACAAGAGTTCTTCAACTTTTGCCACCACTCGCTTGTTACAAGGCTCCTTCTGTATCACCACTCACAACTCTCCACCAACAATTATGTCTGCCACAAAGAAAACTTGCATGCATGCATTGTATGAATTTTGTGTTTGAACATAAACCTAATTGTGACCCACTACCCTAATTAATAGATCGAACAAAATCACATTCAATGTAGTTATAATTTTATCAACAACATGAACAACTATATCTTCTTACAACATTTTGAAACTACAAAATTAAAGTAATACAATGCCTCACTTGATTACTGCCATAGGAAACACATATGGTTTAGCCATTAGAGGAAGACGATGTGCAAAGTTGACTAGCCAAAACCCATGTTAATCTCGTCGTATGGTGGCATTCCCTCATGTGTTTGCTGGGATTCAAGAACATCTAAATAATAAGTCACAAGCTCAAATAATCCACAACTAGAATCTCTTTGAGGACAACAACATAATTAAGGTTTTCCATTACCATGTTTCAATCCTTTGTTAAGCTATGACTCGTGTGATTGAATATGCACACCATCCCAGATTCATACATCATATGCATTGGTCTTGTTTCTGTGACACACCCTCAAGCTCCTTGATAGATTCAAATGTGAGTCTGAAGTGAAAATAACGGAAGAGTAAGGAATTGGGGCACGCTCCTTGGTTCGTAACACTTTGGGGATAGAAGGGCGTGCTAGAGCTTCGGGATGGGATTAGGAAGAATGACAAGCACTTAATCATTCACATGAACCTACACAAAACCAAACAATGAGTTGGTTAGTGTATAGTTGGAGCACTTTTGGTGCTAAGACGAGCCACGAGCAAACTTGGACTCACAAGACTCACCATGGACCGGATTTGGGGGAAGCCACCACCTTCCCCAATATAGTATATTTTATGCCTCTCCACAAGGTCCACATCCAAATGGCATTTTGTCATCTGAAATTCCCAAAGGATTTTTGCGACTTTGGGCCCCCATAACTTTGTGTGCAGACCTCTGATTGAGATGAGGTCTAATGAAAAGTTGTAGCCCTTGTCAAGAGCTTTTCAACGATATGTCGCACGCCACCTGCATGCAAGGAGATCGAGTCGATTCCTGACTTTTAGTGGTCGGGAGTCAAATTGCCAATTTGACTCCCGACCTTTCTTTTGGCCATAACTTGTATTTCAGATGTCCAAATGGGTCATGCAAGCCCATTTTAGACATCTACGTTTCAATAGTTTTTTAATGATATAAAGAAGTCTTTAATAAAATGGGTTTTGACCCCTGCAATTGCTCCTTAAAGATTCGGGAATCCATTAGAAATCCAACTCCCCAAGTGGGAGTTGCCTTGGGAGTGTGAGGGTTCATTCTCTCACACTCTCCTGCACTCCTAGGAGTATAAGATGTGTTTCCCAGGCCTCCCTCTTGTCCCGCACTCTTGCCAACCCTTGCTTCGGTCACAAGCCCAAAGCTAGGGTTGCGACATTCTAGGTCCACATGTTAGTGGTTGCCATATGCCCGCATGCTCTCATATGTCCAAGCCTTACAAGTAGGGGGTCATGACAATCACACAACATCCTCATCCATTTTAGCCCCTTTAGCTAATTGGGCTTTCACATGCAATTTTAGCCACACATCAAATGATGGTATCTCTTGTTGCAAGTGAGGGGGGAGTTCAATGTGAACCCGTCCTTGATGTCCCCCACATGCACATGACGTATAATTTGTTCGATTTGTTTCATGGCATGACCACTCCTCTGTCCATTCCCTACGAATAAACAACACAATTATAAATGCACATTAGAACATTATTACTAAAACTAAGACCAAACCACCCAAGATTCCACGCCCCTTCCATTAAAGAGTCTATTCCACCATATTCTAAGACACTTGGGTTTGACATGAATTAATTTTGAAGCTTTCTTGCATCATAGTTTCGATGTGTTGTCTACCTATTGTCAAACACAATTGTTGTCATGTACATGGACAAATGTCAGTCAAGAAGGTTGTAGCAACTCGTACAAGATGTTGTCTAATTAAGTTAATGTCATTTACATTGTGGGAAAATACACCCCAGCATAAATTTCACATTGGTTTGATCTACAAAGGTGCACTATATAGTTCTTCTATGGCCACTAAATTTGCTAATACATGTTCATGTATTGTTTGCACTTCTATATAAGACATGTTTTTCAATTTCCCACTCCCTATTAAGACCTAACCAACATCTACTTCCTCTTCATTCACATCCCAAATGCGACGTGTTGTGTGTGCATACAACATAAGATATTCTATGGTGAAGCTTAGTGTTTCATCATACATGTACCCCAATGCTATGCAACCTTTAGGCTTAGCTTTGTTCCTCACATACTTCTTCAACACATGCAAATATTGTTTAATAGGATAACACCACATGCTTCCCACAAAGCCACAGATCTCTAATTCATCTACCAAATGAATAATGAGATGAGTTTGCAAATCAAAGAACCCCAGTGGCCACCAAATCTCCAGCATGCATAGTGTCTCTACAACATATGTCCTTAAATTTTGTATGTCAATGGGGTTGAGCACCTTTATGCCTAGCTTTTGGAATGTTTTGCCCTAGTGCATGAATGTTCTTCTAGGTCCAGGATCCAACAAACCTCATATACCAGTGGGGATAATGGTTTATAACATGACATGATGGTCATAACTTTTCATCTTAAATAATCTATTTAGTGCTACATGTTTTCGAAAGTTGTTACATACCCTATAGATATTTGGATTTCGCCAACAAATGATAGAAATTTGCGTTGTTCATCTTGTGTGAACATGTATAAGGAGCATGGGGTTTTATAAAATTAGAACCTCTCGTGGGATCCTAATCTAACCACAAATGTTACTTCACCCATGTTTCCTCCATGTCCTTACACACCTTTATTGTGTCTCATTCACCAAACAAATACATAAACCCTAAACCCTAAACCCAAAAACATTCCATTCAATATGCATGACATCTAGGGTGTTTCTAATTAGCAAGTCATGCAATCCATAATAATATATCCTACTCAAATGAGTATACTTGGATTGTTGTTTCATCCATTGTTGTCTCCAATTAGTTTAAATTATGTTCCTAATACATGATCAAGATTCACCTAGAGTGCATTCTAGGTGAAGTTTTCCACACATTCGAGGAGTTTCCATTGGGCGTCCACTATAACCTTAGTTAAATATGACCCATTGATTATAATGAGCCCACCTAGAAATCCAAGGGGTTTCCACTAGGCTTCCACTAAAAGCATGGTCGCATTCACACACCAACGAGTTCCCACAAGGCCACCACCACCCTAGTCAATTTTCACCCACAAGCCATTCTAGTGCCACCCATTCACCCAAAGGAGTTTTCCACTAGGCTCCCACAACAATCCCAATCAATCATCACCAATGATTGCTTTGGTTCCACTAACACATTCAATAAAAACCCGAAGGAATTTGGAGCATGGTTCCCATTACAACCTTGGTCAAATCTCACCCATAGGCTACTTTGGTTCTCCCACACACTCGAAGAGTTTCCATTGGACTCCCACTATAACCCTAACCAAGTCTAACCCACCAGTTATTTTGGGCCCACATGCACATCTAAAGGGTTTCCATGAAGCTCCCACCAAAACCCTACTTACATTTCACCCACTAGTGACATTGGTCCTACACACACCATAGAATTCCCACTATGCCACCATTACAACTCTAGTCAAGTTTCACCCACAAGCCACTTTAGTCCCACCCAATCACCCAAGGAGTTTTCCACTAGGCTCCCACAACAACCCTACTCAAGGATCACCCAATGATTATTTCAATTCCACCAAAACACCCAAGGAATTTGCACTATGCTTGCACTACAAACCTATTCAAGTTTCACATTCATGGCACTTCGGTCCCACCTGCACCCAAGGAGCTTTTGGACTTACATGCAATCCCCCTTGTGGGGCTATCCCACCCACTAGAGCATGTAGTCAACAAACTGTCCTTACTATTTTCTATGTACATGTACAAGCTAACAAATGATTCTAATTAATGCCATCTTCCATGTGGGAGCTTCAAGTTTTGGCACAACTTTACATCAAATTGCATGATTTTGGAAATGCAAGAAGTTGACAATTTACATTTATGCCATGGTCAAATAATTATCTTCCAATATTCCAATTGAAATAATGTGCTTAATCTTTTCAACTCGGATATTTTTGTTGGGTCATCGTGGAGAGGCCGACCCCCATTAATTAGCCATGTTGTTCATGTTATGGCTACATTGCATATTTCATCAAATCTCATCCTTTGTGTCGGCACACCATCGTCCTGCACTTCATCAAATGATGTAGTGTCTCGTTAAAAAGCATGTTCCATTGGTAGCCACTTTCTATGCTAAGCACAATATACATTTTTTCACTATGCTCATGACTTCCATATCACTATGTTGGGTCTGCAAATTGGACATCCTTGATACCCTTTCATTGCACATCCAACTTCTATGCCATAGGCTAGCAGATCATGCATTGTCCATAACAAAATCACACGCATGTTAAATGAACATCATAATTGAATTGAGTTGCATCTTGTGTGGGTACCCCAAGCCTCTCACAATTGTTTCAATTTGTCGACTAATGGTTGGAGGTATGCATCAAATGCCTCCCCTATCACACAATTTGGTCCAGGGATGATCAATGATAACATGACAAAGTACTTATTGGTTGTTAATCAAAGAAGGATGTTGTAGTTTGTAAAAAACATTGGCCATGTTGACCAAGTTGACTGCTTCTCTCCAAATGGGTCCCCCCCATTAGTGGCTAGCCCAAGTCATACATTCCTAAGCTCTTGTGCAAATGTGGACCACTAGCCATCTATGAATTTCCATTGATTAGAGTCTACTGCATGGGACACTAACCCATCTTGGCTATGGTTGTGCCAATGCCAAACCATCAACTCTGCTCATGTCTGTGTGTTAATGCGTTACAAATTGGGTATTAAAGGGAAATGTCACAACACTTTACAAGCCATGATTGAATTTTCGACTTATAGATATTTGGGCTCCTCACATTTGATGCATCCATTTGCATTCGTAGAATCCCCTCAAAACAACATGCAACCCTTCACACACACATCAATTGTGTGTTGTACGTCAACCCAAGTTGCTTCATGGTTCTAAACGCCTTGTGTTCCAAGGAAGGTAGCGTATTTGGGTTGGGTGAGATGCTCTTCTTGAGTACTCCCAACAATTCAAAAATGAAGGTGTTGGATGTACCATGAGAATGACAACAATTCATAATGAGAAGTGTTGCTAAAAGGCTCAACAATGTTGACCTTTCAAACAATGGTACTCTTGAGGCCTCTTCAAAGGCCGTATGCTCTTAGCTCCATCCCTTAGGCTCATTTCCCATATCTAGCATGCATGCTATAGCCTCCTCTTAATTGTCTATTGCAACATCCACTCTCATGTCATTATTTACATCCACCATGTTGTATGTGTTGTTAAGGCTTGGAAGAAATCCACTCACAAGTGAAGTTCCTTCCACATGGTTAATGGTTCATGACCAAATGGTACCATTGGCTCGAGCCAAACACCCTTGATTCATCCATGCGTGTGTTATGGGCTTGGTTAGCAATTTGGTCAACAATGGCAAAACATCTTTCACTAACCTTACCATGTCCACCTTTGCATCCACTTGGCATCGATTTATTATATTTTCAATGGGCATGCATGAGTGGTGGTTAATTGAAGTGCACCATCCATTCCTCATGCAATGAATCACGAGGATCGCCCTATCATGCATGTGTTAATATGCATTATATCCAGATATCAAACCCCTTAACAATGTCATTCCATCAAGGGTTGAACCAAGTAAATAATACTTTGTCTATGTATATCATTAACCAAGTAGTTGTATGTATGACATGGAGATATGTGCATGAGCTATTGCTTATGTTTAGGGCACATGAATCTACCTCTATCCAATCCTTATTACATGGGTGTTGCCCCCAAGTACACAAGTGTTTCACAATTGTGGACTGTTTGAAGGGGCACTCACCTAGCCAAATCTTACATGGGCAATGGTACCTATCTTGCCTAGTAGCATTTGCTCGAGTTTTATCACTTTTTGAAGTTTGAAGTCTTAAGCCTGTATACGTCTTACATCCCCTACTGGCAAATCATCCAGATTTGTGGGCCTCCATGCGCATTTTTTTATTAAAAATACTATTCGTTTCTAATTCCAATTTTGATGAATGTGTTAAACATTCATCAAAAGGATGAATAGTATTCACATCCATATGATAGTTAGGGTTAGAAATGGAGGCTACATTAAGTTTGATGGTGGTTAGGTTAGGGTTTGGTGGCAGCTAAGGTCAAGGTTTCATAGCGGCTAAGGTTAGGCAATGACTATTAAGGTTAAATGGTTTGGTCCAAGAGCATATAAATAATCAAGTCTAGAATGACATAACATAATTGACATTCTACCATGTCTCACCTTATGTTCACCTAGCGGACCTTGAGCCAAAGAGATCTACCTACTAATTCTTCATCACCAATGACAACCTTTAGAACTCAAGGAATCATCTTCTCAACATCAAATGCTTGAAGGGTTTAAAGGCATTGGCAATTACCAAGGATATCATGTTGGCACATCCATGCTTCTAGTTTGGTTCAAGGGAAAGACAAATCTATAAATAACAATTTGGCCACGTTACATATGTTTGGTAGCATAAGACACATTTTCCACATACTCCAATTCCTATGAACAACATTTTGATTTTGCCATGCCCTACTGGCAAAAATGTACTTACCATAATTTTGTTGATCCTTAGGACTGCATCAACATCATACAAAATATTGTTATAAAACTAAATAAGCCTTCAAGCCTGGTAGAAAATCATGTGACTCACTTTCCACAATTGCATTGGCATTATGCATCTCTAAATGTTTGCTTTGGGAACAATATTCAGTCAAGTTCAATACCAACTTTATTGGGTTGGAAGCCCATGGATATTTCTTAGAACTTTATTTTGTTGAAACCACCACCTACTATTTGCCATAGATATTCATAGTGATCCAAAACAAATAAATTCACCGAACTACTAGCATCAGTTGGCCTGTTTTGTTGTGAGAATTGTCTAATGCACACTCAACTTGAAGAGTTAATGTAGAACAATAAATTTTGATAAACAATGGGGCTAGTCTAATGTAACATCGAACCTTTATACTATAGAACAAACCCTGAGTTCTATTTGCATCAATGGAAGACACTTGTGAATTAGTAAGGTAGCGGAGTGAACCTACTATTGGGGTCTTCAATTTTGGTTATAGCAAACCCATTATATGTAACAAGTTGGGTTGTCTCCATGAATGAAGTTATGGTGTAGTGCCACGTCACCTTGCCACATCATTTGTCTGACTATTTGTTTGCCAAGTGTCCCATTATTGAGCGTTTATGTTTGCATACATGTGTTCCATCCTCTCCTTGAATGGGACCAAAAACATGGATTCCATTGGCCTAGTTTTTCATTCATATTCATCAAGGAATTCAAACAAAAAATCCAACGTTTTGCTACACCCCTTTTTGGCTCATTGGATTGTGATTGCACCTTAATGCTTACTTGGTTTTAAGGTTTTTTAGGGTAAAAAAAACCAATTGTTGAATATCTAAATTTTATTTTCACAAATATCTTGCAAATATATCATTATAACACATTGGGGAAAATGAAATGAAACCATTGATAAGAAAGGCTACAAAAGTTTTCATTAAGCATTGTAACATTACTTTGAATACTTAATCTATTATCTTTTGGATGAAAATCATGAAAGTCTAATGAATAATGCTAGGAATAACGTAACCAACATACACCATAAAAATTGACAACCACAAAAGTCGTAAGTTAAAATATAAAATCATTGTTGTCCATCCTAGGGAATAGGTTTGGTGAAATTTGAACTTCCCATTGCCTATCGACGAGTTCTCATTATGGTGAGATGCTTGAGCTTTAAAGGCACCTGGAAATGCACTCAATCAAGTAGGGGAAATGGGCTTGAGTGTGCTTTGTTGTTAATGAAAGGATTATAGAGTGAATACAAGAGTTTTGAAAGTTTTGGGTTCAAGGTTTAAGTTTTGAGTCTTGAAAGCGAAATAGGACAATGGTCTTGAATAAACACAAACAATGAATCTTGAGCATTGAACATTGCATTCTTCAATGGGGGCTTATAAAGTGTTTAGGTAGGAGTTTTGTTAGGTCAAAGCCAATCCCAAACATATGGTTAAGAATTTTTTTAGGATTCTCAAAGTTGCTTCAAAGCACAAGTTTTTTGAACAAAGGACTTTGCAAAATGTACAATATTAGTCTCGAAAGGAATAAAGTTCATGAGCCAACATGGCAAAAGACCCTTGTGAGAGTAAACTCTTAAAAGGAGGATGAAAATAATGGTGATGGTGTTAGAAATACTATTTGTTTCTAATTCCCAATCTTGATGAATGTGTTAAACATTCATCAAAAGGATGAATAATATTCACATCCTTATAGTAGTTAGGTTAGGTTGAATAGTCGTAGCTAGGGTTTAGAAATGGAGGCTACATTAAGGCTTGGTGATGAGTAGCGTTAAGGTTTGATGGTGGCTAGGGTTAGGGTTTGGTGGTAGCTAGGGTTAGCCGGCGACTAGGTTAGGGTTAAGTGGCAACTACTTTAGGATTAGGAGATAGTACATATTGAAGTGGTTTTGAGTTGTCTTTCTTTTTCTCCTTTCATGGTTTTGAGTGCACATAAAACCTTCAAGCCTTGTTAGTTGTTGGATCATCCAGAGTCGAGATGATGTGTTCCTAGAAAGGACGAAAGACATGGAAAATGTTCATAATAATAGACCCGCTTCAAAGCAAATAGAACATGTTGCTCTAGATGAAGTCGTGAATGATGATGAATTGTTAATAATGCCAATTATATATCTTCGAAGGACAAACCGGTGGAAGACATGGAAGGTGATGAATCTACATCAAACTCTTCTTCAGAAGAAGAATTACTCCACCACTAGATGAAGGTTTGAATGAACCACAATAAGATGGACAAAGAGAAAGGCCCCAAAGATAACATAAGGAACGGCCTCATGATTGGTGAGTGGCCACCAAAGAGGTGGAATGGGCCACCATAGCTTTTTTAGAAGAACCTCAAATCGTGGAAAAGGTGTTGAAAGGCGAAGATGCAAAGAAATGGGAGATTCTCATGCAAAAAATGTTAAAAATACTATTCATTTCTAATTCCCAATTTTGATGAACGTGTTAAACATTCATCAGAAGGATGAATAATATTCACATCCTTACAGTAGTTAGGTTAGGTTGAATAGTGGCAGCTAGGGTTTAGAAGTGGAGGCTTCATTAAGGCTTGGTAATGGTTAGGGTTAGGGTTTGATGGCATGGGTTAGGATTTAATGGCGCCTATGGTTAAAGTTTGGTGGCACCTAGGGTTAAGGTTTGGTGGCGCCTAGGGTTAAGCGATAGTTAAGTTAAGGTTAAGTGGTAGCTAATTTCGGGTTAAGAGATAATATATATTAAAGTGGTTTTGAATTGTTTTTCATTATTTCCTTTCATGGTTTTGAGTGCACATAGAACCTTCAAGCTTTGTTAATTGTTGCTAGCCATAGTTTTTTTATTATAACATTTGAAACATATAACCTTTGCAATCTTTTTGTTAGTTAATACAATTGTTCCATTTCATGAACTTTGAATCTTTCATTTCTTGTTTGTTTTCAAGTTGTTTCCAATAGGTTATGGGCCCACACCAAGCAAGAGAAAGGACATTGTGTTATGATAAAAAGTAGTGAAGGGTTTTAAGCTTGTATTGCATAAAAAAAGGGAAAATCTTTTTGAGAGAAAACTTTTAGTTTGAAAAGTGAGTGAGAGCCCATTTCCAAATCGTGGCATATAAGGAGCTTACAACATTTGCAAGTGAGTGAGAGGTGTCAAAGAGACTTCTTCAAAATTGTTGTAATTTATAGAATGTGGAAGAGTGTTCTTCAAATCCTTATGTTTCAAGTTTTAAGTTGAAAGTGTGTGGAAGAGAGTTGTTCCATTTGTTGAAAGCTTCAACGTTGAAGTTTGAGAAAGTGTGTGGAAGATAATTCTTCAAGTTGTTGAAAGTTTCAATGTTAAGTTTGAGAAAGTGTGTGGAAGGGAATTCTTCGAGTTATTGAAAGTTTCAACCTTGAAATTTGAGGTGTGTGGAAAAGAGGTTTTCAAATTGTTGAAAGCTTCAAATTTCAAATGTGTCAAAGAGGAATTTTTATCATTGTTGCAAGTTTCAAGTGTAATTTCAAGTTTGTGCAAGAAAGTTTTTCAAGTGTTTGAAGGTTTTCTTGTAAAGGTTTTTTTTGTGACATATAGTGATTGAGTGGGAGGGATTTGAAATGAGGTCTTCAAACATTGAAAGTTTTTTAACTTGACATTTTCCCACTTGCAATTGATTTGAATATAAAGACATAGAATATTTGTTTTACCATTTGTGTTGAACAAATGTCATCTTTCCAAATGGAGTTTTTGAAAGTCATGGAAAAGTTTGATGGTGGTAACTTTCACTGTTGGAAGTTCAAAATGCGCATGATGCTTTTTAAGCATGGGCTTTGGAAGTTTGTTGATGGGAGTGCAATAATTTTCGATGATGAAGATGGAATTACAAATTATTAAAAATAATTTGAAAACAAGCAAAAAATGAAAGACTCAAGGTTCATGAAATGGAACAATTGTATTAACTAACAAAAAAATTACAAAGGTTGTATGTTTCAAATGCTACAATCACAAAATTATGGTTTGCAACAATTAACAAAATTTGAAGGTTCCATGTGCATTCAAAACCATGAAAGGAGAGAATGAAAGACAACTCAAAACCACTCCAATATATATTATCTCCTAATCTTAAAGTAGTTGTCACTTAACCCTAACCTATCCACCACCTAACCCTAGTTGCTATTAGAAATATTATTCGATTCTAACCCCCAAAGTTGGTGAATGTGATTAACATTCATCAAAAGGATGAATAATATTCACATCCTTATAGTAGTTAAGTTAAGTTGAATAATGGTGGCTAAAGTTTGCAAGTGGAGGTTATTTAGGGCTTAACGGCGGCTAGGATTAGGGTTTGGTGGCGGGTAGGGTTAAGCGACGGCTAGGTTAGGGTTAAGTGGCGACTACTTTAGGGTTAAGAGATAGTATATAATGGAGTGATTTTGAGTAATCTTTCATTATCTCCTTTCATGGTTTTGAATGCACACAGAAGCTTCAAGCCTTGTTAATTGTTGTAAACCATAGTTTTGTGATTGTAGCATTTGAAGCATATAACCTTTGTAATATTTTCGTTAGTTAATACAATTGTTCCATTTCATGAACCTTGAGTGTTTCATTTCTTGTTTGTTTCAAGTTGTTTCCAATAGGTTATGGGCCCACACCAAACAAAAGAAAGGACATTGTGTTAGAACAAGAAGTAGTCAAAGGTTTAGCTTGTATAACATAGAAAGGGAGAATCCTTTTGAAGGAAGGCTTTTAGTTTGCAAGGTTGCAAAGAAAGTAAGATTCCATTTCCAAGTGAGTGGGAGCTGTGGAAAAGATTTCTTCAAAGTGTTATAAGTTTTTCAAGTGTGGAAAATTCGTTCTTCAAGTTTTTGAAAGTATCAAGTTTCAAGGTGAAAATGTTTGGAAGAAAGTTTTTCAAATTGTTGAGAATTTCAACTTTGAAGTTTGAAAAACTGTGTGGAAGAGAGTTATTTGATTCATTGAAAGTTTGAGGTATGTGGAAGAAAGGTCTTCGAGTTGTTAAATGTGTCAAATTTCAAGTGTGTCAGAGAAAGTTTTTTCCCATTGTTGCAACTTTCAAGTGAAATTTCAAGCTTGTGCAATAAAAGATTTGCAAGTGTTAAAAGTTTTTTTTTCAAGTTTATGTGAGGTGTCAAAGATTTTTTCCAAAGCATTCAATCTTTTGAGAAGAATGTTTATTGTAGCATTTGTGTTCAAAATGTCTTCTTTTCAAATGGAGTCCTTAAAACAAGATGAATCAAATGGTAACCCAAAGTGTACAACGACAATTAGATTTGGAGGTAGATTATCAAGTCACTAAAAAACAAACAAAATACAATATTGAAAATGGATAAGAATATGTAAGGCTTATAGAAACCCTTCATCGAAATCTGATGTTGGATAAAAGAGTTCTAAGAACAGAATAAAACTTGTAGAACATAGGTTGTTTTTAACACAAGAAGTGATACGGCGTGAAGTATGGACCAGGGGTCTTTAGAAAAAGGCATAATTATAGATGATGATCTCCACGGAGAGTGACATAGTCAACTACTCATCCAAATGAATGGGTGTAGTATATTTTTCAATGTTAGATTATTCGATTTTAATCCCCAAAGTTGGGGAATGTGATTAACATTCATCAAAAGGATGAATATTATTCACATCTTTATAGTAGTCAAGTTAGGTTGAATAGTGGTGGCTAGGGTTTGGAAGTGAAGGCTACTTAGGGCTTGGTGGTGGCTAGGGTTAAGGTTTGGCGGCAGTTAAGGTTTAAGATTTGCTGGCAACTAGGGTTAAGCGGTGGCTAGGTTAAGGTTAAATGGTGGCTACTTTAAGGTTAGGAAATAGTATATAATGGAGTGATTTTGAGTAGTCTTTCATTTTCTCCTTTCATGGTTTTGAGTGCACGTAGAAGCTTTGAGCCTTGTTAGTTGCTACAAGCCATAGTTTTGTGATTGTAGCATTTGAAGCATACAACCTTTGTAATCTTTTCGTTAGTTAATACAATTGTTCCATTTCATAAACCTTGAGTGTTTCATTTCTTGCTTGTTTTCAAATTATTTCCAATATAAATGCCCACTTGGCCAATTTTGTTGAGAGCTGATTTAATTCCATAAGGATTTTCAAAGGATGGTGATCAATAATCAAAGTGAATGGGCTACCATAAAAATAACATTGGAATGATGAAATAACCCAAACAACTACAAGACACTCCCCTTCACATGAGTTATATTTGGCCTTTGTTTTGTTATTGGACTGACTAACATATGCCACCACAAACTCTCAACTGTCATCATCAAGTTGGATAAACATAGCTCCCAACCTTAAAATACTTCAATCAATGTGTAATTGGAATAGTTATCTTCAAATGGGTCGCCTCAAAATGGGGGCTGATGAAAGCTTGGCTTTCAACTCCTAGAAGGCCTATTCTTTGAAGTTCGTTTTAAATGAAATTTTGATCAATAGTATTAGTCGGGTTAAAGGTTTGGCTATGTTATTGAAGCTTTTTACAAACCTTCGATAATAATTATACAAGCCCAAAAAAGCTCGTAACCAACTAACATCTGTTAGTTGTAGAACTTGTGAAATGGCCTCAACCTCGACCTTTTAAACCCCTAATCCACCTAGATAAATCATGTGACCCAAGTACCCTACTTGAATATGAAAGAATCGGCACTTACCTAGATGAAGCTTAAGGTTATGTTCTTTAAATCTTCTAAACACCTCCCGCAAATGGTGCATATGATCTCCTGGGGTCAAGCTAAAAACAATGATGTCATCAATGTAGCATTTGGCAAAACCAAAACCCACCAACACTCAATCCATAACCCTTTGAAATTCTGCAAGGGCATTTTTCAAACCAAATGGTAAAAACTTCCATTGGTATAAATAATTTTGCCCATGGGGGTCAATTCCCCAAAATGTTGTCTTGACCTTGTCACCCTCCCTCAATGGCAACTAATGGTAGCCAAACCTTAAGTCCAAAATATTGAAAACCTTGGCCTATCCAAGGGCATCAAAGATTTCTGATAATGGCATGGCATATTTGTTTGACTAGGTCCATTTATTCACCGGATGATAATCCCCACACATGCGATGTTTAGTCCAATTGCCAGAAATGTCTTTCTTGGTTGGCATCATTATTGTTGAAGCATATTCACCCCTAGATAGTTCCACCAAACCAACATATAACAACTATGTTGTTCAAGCTTGAACCAAGTTTTTCTCCACCTCACTAAGCTTGTAAGGTCGCCTAAAAATTGGATTATCATACCCAATATGATTTGGACCTCTTGTCCCCTTAACTAACCCAATTCCTTCAAATTGAAGGCAAAACATCTAGTGAACTCTCGTATTATCGATCATTCTTCATGCACCTTGCCTCTTGTAACTATTGGGCCAATTCCTAAATCCCATGTTTTTGTAATCACCTATACCTTGGGTTGGGATGATGGAATGTCCCTAGCACCTAAGGTTGAAAGCATGGCTTGTGATTGCTATGCAAAATGTGAAAAGGTGCCATCATGTCTTAACTAACCCATATCATCAATTTCATGTTCCACATCCATAAATGTCCCTTGGCATCCTTGATCCCATAATTGCCAAGGATGTATTTATCTTGTTGTAACATCACCCCCCTCTTGCATCACCATAGCTAACCTAACAAAAGGTGCAACAAATGAAAGATGGGGTGGAGTGGGTGGATGTGATTAGCCAAGACATAATTGTTTGACCAAAAGCAAGCTGAAACTCCATGTGAGGTAGTTGAGATCCATAACTTGCCCCAAAATCTGCTGATGGGTTCTTTCAAAAATGCCTTGCATAACTGTGGTGCCAATGTGGAACCCCATGGCATGTTCCTTCTCATTTGCATTGGGTTCTGCCATACTAGATGAATGCAAGTTCAAAATCATCCTTGGGCCCCCATTCCCAAATGCAGGAAAATTTGGAAAACTCAATAATGTTGGTAAGGTTGTTCGTGGAAGGCCACCCTATTGACCACAGCCAAAGGTGGTTAGTCCTCATGACAAACCGCGTATGAATGGCATCCTGGATCCAATATGTCATCCACCAAGCATGTGGGTGACCTAGGAATGAGCTCATATGCTTGTTGGATCACCTCTAGTGGTGCTAAGTTAGTCCACATTTATCGAAATTAGTGAGCTCATGAACCAACTAAAGTAGCATCCACCTGCACTGGCTTATCAATCTAAGCCCTAATTTCTTGTCATCCATCCAAAACAATTGGCCTAAAATCCCCCAATGGTGGGACATTCTCCAACAAATATGCACATGAGTGCATATGTGATTGTTGCAAACTTCTCATTACATTCAATTTGTTTAACATTAATTTAAGGTACAATCTTATTTCATAACCTTGTTATGTTCCTTTTGTGTTTACATTTTTGTACTTTATAATAATAAAGATTTGTTTGCACTTTTGTTTTGTTCTTGTCTTTATCCTCTCGTGTTTTTGTTTTGGTTTGTATGTTATGTGTTTGGATTTCAATTTAAGTTTTCTTTTCATCATTTGTTTTCATAATTTTTGTGCTTGTGAACTCACCATATTTTATATTACTTGGCCATGGGTGTGAATCACTAACCTCAATATTACAAGATGTGATGATGGTCATCAATTTGGATGATCCAAATGTGTGGTTTCAAGAATATGAGTAATGAGCAACCTTGTTCTAGCGTGTAATGCCAATGGTTATGGCAAATTTGATGATTGTTTAACATTGAAATACATTTTGATATGCCACTATTCAAGAAGGTGGTTATTGGCTTGAATATGTACATTTTGAGCTAAAGGATTATGTATATTTGCAACAAACAACAACAACTACGTTGGATGTGATTATGGGACATGTCCTTTCATATGTGCGAAAGGTGTTACCTTTTAATGTGTTGTTGTTGAAGGGTCCAAATGGTCAAACATGGAAGGATCACATGCATAATTGTGCACCATGTCATTTTCCTATTATGGATAGCTAAATTGACCCATCTTTAGTGGTTGTCCTTGTAGGACTTCTTTGTATGTTATGTGGGCAATCTATTGGAGTTGTTACTATGTTGATTTGCGATTAGTGTTTTAGAGGTTGGCATATGAGATGTCTCATGTCACCATTGAAGGAAGTGTTGGTTTGAAAATGGTTTTGCCCTTGGTACACATGATAGACTTGAACGTTTATTTTTGTAGTTAAGTAGTAGGAAATTAATGTAAATTATTTTCTAGGATGATTCACATTTGGCTAAACAATTGAGGGATTGCAACTAGGTGATTAACAATAGTGCTCACATTTACACTTGCCATATTGGTCCTTTCACCTTAAAAGTACAATGTCCATTCATGATGGATTTCCTATGGTATTTCTTGCATTGTTATTTGGCTTAAGGGGACTTGAATCCTAGATAGGGGTGGTTTAGATGTGTTGTATCATTAAAGATATTTCTTTGTTATGTGTTGTATGTGGGTTGATAACAATGGTTGTAAATGTTAAGATAGGAGTGCACAACAACCCAATACACATGTGGATCAGTGGTTGAACTAACATGTAATGGGGAATCATCTAGGTTATTGTTTGTTGTGGAAGTTTGAATGATGAACTATAGAGTTTGATTAAGGTTTAGTGTGATGTTATAGACACCTACATGTGGTCAATAATATAAGGTAAAATTTAAATGAGATCCAATACATGTATATTGGAAGTATAGTGGGAACATGATGGGGAACATGTTGAGTGTATAGTGGTTGTCTATTGGCAACTAGATGGTTGGAATTTGGTGGGGTTCTAGTTGCTTGAATTTTTTTATGTGAATCAAACTTCCAAAAAGTTGTGGAACCATTCTTGAACTGAGGGTTGGTTTTGGGCATTGTAGGAATTGCTTATATGAAACACATTCGATGTAATGCATGTGGAGCATAATGTTTCAAAAAGTGTCCTTAAGTATTTGTTTGAGGAGAAAGACACAATGGACATGTGAAAGGACCTATTGAAGGCTAGGGTGATGTGGCACCTATGGTTGCACCAACAAAATGGATGTGCCAACTATATAAACCACAAGCCTTATTTGTATTCACATAAAATGAATGTAAGGAATTTTTTGACTTTGTGGCAAAAATACATGCACCAACAAGGGCAATTAAGAAGCATGTGTGTCCTCAGAGTACGACATTTTCCTACCTGCAGCCCCCCATTTTTTCAAGATGAAATCCTTCCATTTGCTGGATGTTTACAAGAGCATTTAAAGTAGGTGCAACTCCACATAGGAGTTCCCCTGGATCTAGACTTTGTGTGACATCCACCCAATGTCAATGCATACACGCGTACATTAACATGCGGGCATACCGCAACCACTAGTGTGTGGACCTTGAGACTGGACCTATGCAACTGACATATAACTCAAGTGTGGGTTGCATATTCAGGTAAGCAAGTTGAAGTTCAGTGAAGGATTGAAATATGATTTGTGGAAGAGTTTTAGGAGGTATGTTGTAAGAGGTAGATAGGCAAGTAGGTAGGTAGTAGAATGGTAGATGGGAAGTAAGATGACAAATTGTTAGTAAGGAGGTAGAAGGTAGTAGTCACAAAAACTGCCATGTCCTGGCTAATATTCATTCCATTATCTAAAAATTCATGATTTTTGTTATAACTCATACCATAGCAATATGTAAAGTTGATATTTGTCCAGTGGCTATATCATTATGGTTTTGCATGTTTTTGGAGATTTTTATACCACTACAATACATAGTCATTTCTACAGAGTACATGTATGAAAATGACTCTTTGACTTCACATGTAAGTCTGATCTGGTTGTGTTCAAAGTTAGTAATTTTACATTGGGAAGAAGGTTTAAGGCTGAAGTAGTGAGGAATTGAGGTAGAATGCTGGTGGGATTTGCTAAACCAGTGCATTATGACAATGTTTTTAGTTTATACCAGGGCTGTGACAACATATTGGTCCATCATTATGTGTCATGAAGCATTATCACATCTGCTTTTGCACCAGTTCTATTCTCCTGTAGGTCATTCTACATTGCTTGATAGTGCACAGAAAGCACAGGTATTACTCTCAGGCCACAGTGGCACCATCCACTGCATGCCTGTTATTACTCAGTTGTGGATGAACCTCAACTGTGTTGTTATTTGGTTTCAGCTTGATAACCAATTCTGTAAGAAATAGGTCTCATATAGAGGGAGATAGGTAAGAAAATAAGTAACTCCTAGATAAGTAGATGATTCATACAGAGGCAAGGACTGTTTTTACTACTTACCTACTAACAACCTGCTTGACTAACAACCCACAAGCAGGTTGTTAGTAGGTAGTTAAAAAAGCAATTGTGCTAACCACCATGGTTAGCTAGGGAACTGAAACCTAACATCGAACTGTTTCCTGACTACTTACTATCCATCCTTCATTGGGGGCTGGTGGGTGCTGGTTCACTGTGGCCATACTCTCAAGACTTTACTTGACAGGGGGACGATCACCCTGGTTGAGCAGAACATTGAGGAACTGTTTCTGAGAAGTGACCTTCCGGACCTTACAGCTTTCTTATCCCATGAAGAGCATGCCCTTGATGATTCAGAAACTGCCAAGAAAGAGAAAAATCAACAGCATGTATGTCCAGAATATCACCATTGGGGTCTAAGCCTGGCAAGGGTCAGCTTTCTTTTGGCAAGCTTCGTTACATGCCTACTGCTCCAAATAGAGTAAGTATCAGTCCGGCAGCAATGAAACAAGCCCAGAATGACAGTCTTTGGCAATGGCTCAAAAGGGAATTTGTAAGTAGCCACTCAATTTACATACCATTCTCCCTCATTTGATTGATGTGCTGTCAAGTTCCTAGAACTACTACACCAGAGGCTGTCTTTACAGCTTGGGCAACTCAGACTCACTGAGCCTTCAGAGGATCTCTCCCCACTCCAGGAGGTGGGATGCAGTATTATCTTTCAGATGTTTGCTGCCAAAGACTGGCACACTCAGTATGTCAAATCAAAGGCACATCCTTTTGTCAAGGTGTGGACAGCCATGCATGGTTGGGGGACATTGTCCTACTCATGGGCAGAGGTGCTGAGGCCTGCCCTTTTTCAGATTCAAGCTGAATTAGATGTGTACGCAAACTGCACTCCTCTACCTGCCCAATCAGACAACCAGAAAACTTCATATGCCAATATCCATGTCCAGCAAGTAGCACCTACTGTACAAGATATATATATATTATTCTATTTCACTCCATATCATTGAATTCCTCAGAAGAATCAATGGAATTCCTCATTCCACAAGGTCACTGGCTCAATCTTAAATTTCATGTGAAATCAGAGCTATAAAAGTTCACATGTTTCCTACCTCTAAAGAAGCAGCCAGAGACAAAAGATCCCTGCACTCTTCTAAAAGAGCCCTCTCCTGCGCTGCAGTATCTGCAAGCTGAGATAGTAATACATCCATCTTCTCTGCCTGCTAGATCAAACATTCAGATTAATCTTCAGTTAACTTTGTCAGCCTAAATAGAAAGCTTTCTTAACACTCTGCAACTACCATATCATCCACTGCAGACAGTTCTTAAGTGCTCCATATAATTATCTTACCTTGGGTGACAGAGAACTCACAGATACTTCCACAGCATTTAGTACATCAACAGCCGATCCAAGTGCTTCTTCTACTGCATGTACATCTGCCTGCAAGTACATCAAAGCAGCATGCCTTCCTTTAGAACCATTAACTAGAGCAATCAATCAAGATATCATCACATGAATGACCTAGTATGGAGGTTCAATTTCACATCTTGAAGCAACATTATGTTTCTAAGACTTCTGTTGCACAACTTCTGCACTACTTCTGCAAGTACATCACTAACTTGCCTTGTTTAAGGCTGACAATCTACAGTGATTCATCAAGATCTGATCACATGAATCACCTTGTACATGGAGGCTTGATTTCATAATCTCCTAGCAACCACAAGTTATGTTTCTAAAACTTTTGGTGCCCAAGGTTTTGCAGATCACATAGTTGCAAGACACTAAAGCCTTACATCCAATGGTTTACTGTGTGCAGGTTTTTCCCTAGAAATGAACTACTTCCTAGCACTTACATGTTCCAGCATGTTTCATTCTAGACTTTCTTGCAAAGGACCTGGCTAAAAGAAGCACCTTAACCATGAATTCACTGCAATCCTCTAGAATTAATAGATTGCCTGTGTGAAAAAGAGCAGAATTTGAACTAATCACTCATCTTGCAACTGGTAAACTGGTGCATTATTGAATTGTTGTCATAGCGAGGTTAGACCACACCTTAGCTCCCCCAGTGACAGGAACTCTCAAGATTGCAGCTTCCAATGCCACCATGACTCCAGTCAATGCACTTGAGTGCTCTTCCTCCAGAGTTTCCCAGTTCTGCAGATGTGCAGCCTGTAAAGATGCAGACCAATTACTTCATAAATAACCATTTAGAAAAATGCGGAAAGTACCAAATCAGGTTCAGGTGGACGAAAGCAGATCCTCCATAATTTACAAGTGCTGCACTTCCAAAAGGAGGACTTCTAAGGATCCTTAAGGGTGTACAATATGATATTCAAGCTGCACAATGCATGTGCACTCCCACCACTTGTCTGGCAGTTGTTTTGGCAGACTCACATGCTACTGCACAACAGGATCCTGTGCTTATGATGGAGGCAAGGAAAGAATGGCAAAAACCCGAGGACTTACATGTGTGTATAATATGGAGCGCAATTTGTGGGTCTGCCTGGCTTGCTGGAGTTTAATGTGTTGCATGGCAACAGATGTTCGCAACTCAGAGGTCTTCACCCAAACATTATACAGTGACCTCTGCACAGAGTGGAGCAGGATTCCTCAGAAGCAGACAGTTTGAAATCCCTGTAGAAAAAACTGAAAACTTCCGAATGACTGACTCACATTATAAGCTGGATTCTTGAGAAAATGACCTGATGTAACTGAGCTAAGCCACTGCAGGGTAGCTTTGCCAGCCAGATAGGTGGCCAGGTGCAGATAGAAGCATTCAGGGTCAACAGTACCCAGAAATTTCCTTCTCCACAGGCAAACCTAATGCATCCTAGTTGCATCTGGACCAGAAAGATATCTATGTGATTGCAGATGAAATCCACAATAAAACTTTGATGGTAGACATTCTGTCAGATCCAGCCAACCAAGACAAACACAACAAGAATGGTGTGGTCATAACCTTGTGAATGTCAGTCACAAAGTATCAGACCATCACCTTCATCAAGAATGGTTGTCACTAGCTGCCATTACTACCCACTGACAACATAATCTCATGACAGTTGGGCAAATGCTTGTAGAAGAAATTGGCATCCTGAGTTTTTTGCATTTCTGGAAGCAATGATAAGACTCAGTCAAGATGTCAGCTACCACTGTAAGAGGCATAGCTAATGAAAAAATCAATAGTATCCTCATTCAGACTGCAACAAGCTTATATGGGTAAGCTTGATTCCATTTCAATTTGTCCCGGTACAAGCAAGCATCTCATCCCAATGACCAGAAAGAGAACAGAAGAGAAACATACTGTGTTGTAACTCAATGCTCCAGAAAGAGAGCCATTTCTTTGGAAGATATAACTACTGATGTGTGTTCATAATACTCTGCTACACACCATTTGAGCACAAAGATGATACAACACCATGTAGACACATGCAATCAACAAGCCAGTATTCAAATGCATGCACAGATGTACGTTAAAAAGCAAGCTTCACTTTGCTCCACAGTCACATATAGAGCCACATGACTCCATTCATTTGATCAGCATCATAAACATTTACACAGTAAAAAGACTCCTTCTGGGAATGAGGTAGCCTTAAGGCTCTCACTTCTGCCAGTAACCAAATAAGACTGCAGAACACTGGGAGGCATGACAGCCTCATAAATGCAGCAACACCATCAATGTCTGATTGGAAAGTTATCACATTGCATGAAAGAAACCAGTAAGACTACCCACTACTCTGTCACTAAAGTACTAGGAGAGTTTTCTAAAATTGGTGCCACAATTTGAGGTTGTAGGTTGTTACTAATGGAAAAGGTGTGATACTGTACAAGATAGCACGCACCTCAGCAGCTGATTTTTGGGCACTCATGACTGCTTCAGCACGTGCATTCACAAATCGCCATTGAAGCCAGCGGTTGTGGAAGATGCGTAGAAGCTGAGCCTCCTCCTGCTGAGTCAATGCCTTTTTCCCTCTATTCCGTCCATCAAATCCAAAATTCACCATCATACCTCCTATATTACGCGCAGTACCTGACATTGCTATTGTTCCAGATACAGGTCGTGACCTCTGTGGACTTGGCAATCCTCTCAAAGGAGATGAAAACCCCTTTGTATGCTGGGGAGATGAGGGTAGTTGCAGAATAGACCCACGGTTGTTCATCACCCGGCCTGGAGACAACGGCCATGGTGATGTCATGCTTCCAGTTATACTTGCTATAGTGATAGGTGACTGTTGGGATCCCATTGGCACAACCCTGCTGTCTTGCACTGCCTTCACTGCCAAGACACCAGCCACTGCAATATCAGACTTGGATACATGCATTTGATCTGCCTCAGAGAATAGCTGAAATCTATTGCTCATGTCTTGCCATACACGGGCTGGGACAGTAGTCCCCCGACCAGGCCCTCTACACCATGGTCCAGAGCCTCCAGAAGATACACTCTCTGCATCTGATGTATTATCACATGGGATGACACAAAGCGTGATACAAGAGTCCACTGTTGCCACAGAATCCTGGGACAATTGTCGCAGACAGTTAGCAGTATTTTCTGTAGTTGAATGACTCTGTTGTGCTCCATTGCCACTGTGCACTGTGGCCTCATGAGTACCACTATCTGGCCCCACCCTGCCTCTGGTAGGTGTGGGATTGCGTCGAGGAATCACTTGGCCAATTGACAGCACCTGGGCTTCATTGACAGATCGGTTGAGACTTTGAGAGGTTATGGGCCTAGTAGTTCGAGAGGAAGGAGTTGCAGGCCGACCCTGAACAAGCATTGCAGCAGACCGGCTGAAGGGCCTCTCTCTATCAATACTAAGGTCCATGCTCCTAGTCATGGCTCCACCAAACACTTTCCCATTGCTCATGCCAGGCCACCTTTGCTGGTCAGGTTTGAAGTGCAAATTTGTAGCAGGATGAGCATTCTCAGCTTGATCTACACTATGCCGGTGAATTGGAGACCCTTTCTGCTGAGGAGATTGTACAGTAGGATCAACAGATCGATCAGTTGATAGATGAGTGCCATTTGCTGTAGGTTTAAGGGTGTGATCTGGAGGCTTGCTGCTCTCCTTGTCTCTTCCCTCAAACTGAACACCATTGGTAGTAACCCCTTTGGACTCCACCTGCCTGGAGGCAGACAAGGATGGCCAGAGTTCAGGTCCCCTCCCAGTCCCTACACGAGGCTTGACACTAGCCAAGACTCCTTCTGCTGAACTGGCAGGTGCCACCTTTCCATCAGGGATGACAGCAGGCCATGGCCGTCGCCGCTCTGCAGAAAAAGCTCGTTTGGAAACATCAGGTGCATTTATGCTACGCCCTAAAGTTGGAGATGGATGGCGAAGAGGCGGTTCAGTGGTAATCGCTGTATTAGAGCAAGAACTCCGATTCCTGACAGGAGACGGCTGACGGGACGGTGAAGGTTGTTTCGAAACATCAGGTGCTTTTACGCAACGTCCTGACGTTGGAGATGGATGGCGAAAAAGCGCTACGGAGGTGGTTACTGTGCTAGAGATAGAACTTCGATTCCTAACAGGAGACGGCTGCTGGGACGGGGAAGGTTGTCTGATAGGAGAAGGATTTCTACGACCCAATGCAGGTGGCACCACTGGGGGGGCGGGTACTACTGTGGCAGCCTTGTACCTGGAGGTTATCTCCCTGTTTCGTAACTTTCGCACTGCAGTATTACATTTCTCTGTTGATGGCAGAGCACCGAAGTGATGTCCATTCTCTCCCTCGGTCTTCTTCTCCAGTCGCTGACGCTCCTGCACTGGGGCAGCGGTGTGCGACGACGGAGCCACAGCAGCGACCATGGTCCAACGCGCTATTACCAGTCCTTCCGTCCCCCTGTCCCCACAATCACAATTGCTACCCCTAGGAAACTCCTTGCACCTTCCTGAATTCTGGCATTCTGGTCAGCTTCCCAGCTCTGTTTTTCAATCCATCCCTGTCCCTCACAAATTTAACCCTATAATGCATGTCTGCTCACGGAGTCAGTCAAGTCACAATGATGCAGCCACCGCCCAGATTGCTGCCTCTCTTGATCTTCAATCTACGCCCTAGAGTGCCGTGCCCTGCCACTATTGACAAACTTGCCCAGGTTTGCATTTAACGCATTACAATTATGTTTTCGCTGTAGTATTCGAGTGGACAGCTGGCTCTTCGGATTTCATTTGGTGCTTCACGCACATTTCGACCACACCGTGTCCAGTGTCCAGGCCAGAAACAACATTGACACAGCACCCACTCGTTGAAAGAAGCCCTAAGTTTATTTTCCCCCCCACCTTAGGTCAACAAAAACAATAAAACAGCAGACGACAAACGATCTTGCCATCCCTGCTGATAATGAGATGCCAAACCCAACAGGGACAACAACTCGCTCAAAAATACTCTCAAACGCCAGAATCAAAGCGTCGCCAACGACAACGGTCCCAAATCTGACACAATCTACCTAGTAATAAGCCAGCACGTATCAGTTCCATCCTCTTCAGTAAGAGGCAGCATCGTCAAATATTACAAAACGCTTACAAATCCACCGCATCGTGAAGCCACAAATGCAACGAACTCCTCGGACACGCTTAAAACACGTCCAAGCGATCCCTCAAGCCTGAGACCAACATAGAGCTAACCTCAGCGCCTGCCAAAATATAGAAACTCTCACAAAACAATCACAAGATACTCACCAAAGGAAAAGAATAAGTTGTGCAACATAAATTGCCAAAGAAGTACAATCCAGCTCTCGACTGACGGAAGCAACAAGCTTACAGAATACCCAAAATGCCAGGCAGTACTAACGAATCAACGCACTGCGCAGAGAGAGAAAGAAGGGGGGGGGAGGCTACCAACAGGCGCACGGAGAGAGAGTGCGAGTTCCGCCAAAATTTCCGCCAGACGAGGAGACAAAGACAAAATAGACAAAACCAGTCAGAGAACAACAAAAAGGTCGGCTAAATTATTATTGGTTCATGACACCAAAAACCCGAAACATGACTGACATTTACATCTCTCCCCGAAGAAAGATAAAGACGTGGTGGGTTTTTGGAGGGGAGGGATTGTGTGTGTGCATGGGGCCGAACTATTTTTTAAAAAGGTGATTTTCACATGCAATTATGCACAGCCCCACTTGTATTGGTAGGGACCGGGGACTAAGGGAAGCCCTTATTCAATGGCCTCCGAATAATGTTTTTTCTCTGTTGTCAATAGACTTTTTTATACCGTCGAAATTTCGCCAGAAATTGACATTAAATATTAAAACTGCTTAAATGAAATGATTTTTGGGATTTTCACTCGCCAGAATTCGAAAATAAATCACGAGATGTTTACAAGTGGTTCAATTAGTTAGCCAAAAAAAATTAACTTAAAAAATATATATATCTTGTTTATAACCAAATCTGGCTAAATATTCTAAATCATCAATTTGGCTGCATCACAAAATTGTAAAATAAACAAATGATGGTAATGAATGATGTTGTGTTGGGTGGAGTACTCTACACGAAGAGGGACAACAGATAGAGTACAATTGATAAGGCCTTGGGTGAACCAGCATTCTCTACTGATACTACAGCAATAGAACCCCAAATTCTTTTGGGTTAGTTGTAAAGTTGATGACGATCCCATCCTCAGACTAAATCCGGTCTGAGTCCAATGTTAACATTGCCTCGGATACATATGGTGTAGGGTAATGTCCGGGAGCAGGGGATCAACCTGGCACAATGACTGAGGGTCAGGGAATGGGCGTAGTGGGCTGGAAATTAGGAACTCTAATTGCCCTCGGTACGTGTGGTAGGCCCCACCGGATGGGCAAGCCTTGCACCAGGCCATTTCACAATCCAAAAGAGCCGCGGCCAAGGTTATTGAGTGTCTAAGAGGCTCGAAGCAGCTCCAACAATAGGGTGACAGTTGCCATGCCCTAGCTATTTAGTGTTTTCAATTTGCGTTCCCAGGGAGCAATTTTTCTAAAGAGCCTTACCCAATGATTTCACATCAAGTAAGTCCACTATATCAGAACCCTACCTACGCATGTGGCAACATTGAAGACTACAAAACCTCAGTGTCAAAAACTTCTTCATGCACACTTTTCACACCTTTGTGTTTTATTTGCATCCTTGGCTTGATGCATTTCATTTGTTACACTTCTTTTCCATTGAAATGCTTCCATTGTGCTTGCATTGAGATTTTTACATCAAACCACAAAGCCAACAAACTTTGCACCAAATGGTAGCAACATTGAGAGTTGACCTTGAGAGAAACATTCTTTGTATCAATTGTGTCAAATGATTTTATAGTGGGTATATTTCTTATATAGTTGCAAGAGAGTAGTTTTTGGTTGAGCCTAGGATGCAACATGGGGATTAGGCCTAGGGAGGTTGCCAATTGTTTTAGAAATAAAACTTAGCATATGAGATGATTTGAAGAGACTCTTCAATGCCACGCCTCATTATGAGGATACATTGTTCCAACATTGTTATGGGAGGGGGAGGAGCTTGTTTTTGGGCATCATGCATTCATAGGGTTGTTGCATCACATGCATACTTTGTTCAAAGAAATTATACTACATGGGTCTTTGGTTTGTCAAGCATTCAAAGATGCACCACTACTTTGTCCAAACAATTCATGAACTAGCTCATGATAACATGACACATTTTTCAATGGTGTAAAAGTTAGATTGCAAGGATGTAATGAGATGTTTTGGTGTTTCTAAAGCAAGGTTTGCAATTGTTCAAAATTGATGTAAGTAGTGTGATGTGCACATGATTGCTAATATCAACATTTCATGTGTGATATTACACATCACAATCTAGGATTAAAGAATCCCTACTCTATAGGCATTATTTCAACCTCAAAACATTGAACGGTGATTCAAACATGGACTTTCATTTCAACAATATAAACAAGGGACCATCAACTTGAGAATTTGGACACATATCTTTCAGTAAGAGGTGACATGATAAATCATCTATGGACATGAAAAGGCATGAACGAACATGAACTAAAAAAAATTAGTTGTTGCATTGTAATATTGTTCATTTCAATAAAAGATCTGTATTTTCATTTTACCCAACACATTGGTGCTTGTATTTTGTTGTTCAATGTACGCTTGCACCTTCATTTTCTCAACTAATCCATCAAAACAGCCGTCAAGCTATAAGCTGCATCATTTGGAGCTTATATGTGCCTGCATGAAAATCTACAGAAAACTTTTCTATAGATGTAATATGAGGACCATGGGCTTACAAGGCCAATTGGAGCAAATTTTCCTTGAGTTGGTGTTAGTGTTACAAAAAAGTTCATTAAAGCTGTTGTGAACATCAAATTTTGTTGAGAGAATGTTGAAATGACAATGATGGTTGTTGGTGCAAAAGGTTCATTGCAAGTTCAAATGATGGCTTGTAGGTTCACTTGTTGTGTGATTTCATTGAGCCAATGATAGTGCAAAAGGTTGAGGCCTTGCTAATCCCTTGAACACTTTAAATGTAGCAACAAAAAAAGTTGCAAAATTTTGGGGCACATCTTGACTTAGACAAATTGTGCATCTCTTCTACAATTTATTTTCCTTCCACCACTTGTTCTTTGCAAGCCCTTTCGTTTGAGGGCTCAAAAGAGGACATGGTTGCCATTGATTGGGTGTACAAGAACAATTCTAAAGACATGTTATAAAACACACTTGCATTGTGGGATTAGAGACTTTTCCTTGGGATCAAGGCATTAATAGGAACATCGTAGGTCCCATTGGGATCAAATTGGAGTTGGGAAATCAACAGCTATGCCATATTGGCATTAATGGAGCCTGGGCCAAGCCCTAATGGAGTTGCTCTCATTCCTAGGTCATCTTGACCCTTGAGAAGTGCATTGCCACCTACACCCCCTATTTGAGCCTCTCTATGTGTTTACCACATCCACCATGTGGATGTTGGATGTTGTAATTATTCTCCCATTCTCAGACATAAACACGATAAAGTGGAGAATATAGAGTGAGAAACTATTGGAACGGACCACCTGGGCAAATCATTATAGTTAGTCAATAAAAAACAGTCATTTCCTTGACTAGTTCACATGGAAGGTAAAAGCAGGAGTTTTCTTTAACGGGCCCTCTTAAAAAGCACTGTATTTTGGTCGCATGTACAAGCCCAAACTGAGTTGTACACTACATAAAAGCTGGAATTCATCCAAAATATGTGTCCACGTCATTTTCCTGCTGTGGGTGGAGATGCTGTTAGAATTTTGGCTAGGGGTTGGAACTTGGTGGTGATGGATGAGAGCCAGTTTCATTTGTGAGCAATGGAAGCTGAAGCGTCCTGCCAGTTGGTTGTAGGTAGATCAGGGCCGGTTTCAAGTATGCCTGCAATGGAATTTGAAATCTCTCAACACCTATATACCCATACTCCCCCATGCTTTCCATTAGCCCGGGTGAAAAAAAGGTGACAAACAGTTTTAGAAATAAAATTTCATACAGCCATTGAAAAGGCTCAATGTAAAAAGAGGAAGGCCTCATTGTTTTTCTTTGGGGGGTAGGGGAAGGAGGATTTTTTTTAATTTATTTTTTTGGGTTCACAGAAAGTTCCCAAGGGATTCCTCAAGTTCTCAATAGGTTCCCAATGGGTTAGGCATGGGTATTAGCCCAGGCTGGAAATGATGACCAATAGTTTTAGGACCATAATTGTCACATGGCCAATGAGAAGCCTCAACATGCACTTTGCATAGGGCCGATGATGGAATTCTTTTGTTCCCAATGTGTTTTCCTTGAGCACACTTTTATCCACATGGGTTGTCCAAAGTCGACCTTTCAGATATATAAACTATACAGAGGGGGTCAAACAGAAGCACTGTGTTTCTATTTTGGGGAGCACCCAATGTTTCAAAATAAATAAATTGATGGGCCAATTAAAGTGGTTCCATCAAAAAGAAAAGAAAAACACTTTGGGTCCCAACCCCAACCAATTAATAGAGGAAACGATAGGTACCCACCCTCTTAGGAAGGGGTATTAAGTCAATTACTTTAACTACCGAGGAACAGGCCCCTGGGCTGTTTATGCCACGCTCAGGGGCACAAGAGGCTGTTCCCTGGCGTTAAAAGTCAAGGGAACACCTTGAAGCCGGGGTTCCCTATCCAGAATCACACAGCTTTGGCAGCCTAATCAGCCCCTCTGTTTTTAACTTCCTTTTGGTTGCTTTTTGCTGCTTATGGCCTTTCTTGACATTGGTGTCTTTCAGAGATAAACTTATGGTTTGTTCTCCTTTTGGTCATATTTGTAGTGATTTCAACGGGTATGCATATTTCTAGCATTTGCACTAAGAAATGTTATCCAACATCCTTTTTGATGTGTTGTGATCATTCCATCAAGCTCATATCATTTCCTGTGCGAACCATAATATTGGACTGTGATTCACAATATGGCCTATCATCCTTATGTTTTGATTGTCCTCATTGATTTTTCCCAGGACAGTCCAGATCTGCCTTATCCTTGTTCAACCACAGATAAAAGGTATGCATCAATGTGTTTGCACCATGTAGTGACCTTATAGGTATCAGTTTACTTTGCTGTGCCCATAAAGTTGGACACACTAATAAACTATGATTTCAATCATCATTTTTGCCTGTGTTGCCTTGGATGTTGGTTATCATGTATTGTGGACTCGCATCACCATCCCTTTAGAATTCTCATTGATGTGTCAGCATTGTTATTTCCAAAGATGGTGTACGCATTCTGGAAGATGTTATAAATGACCTTAATAGATTTGATAATCTTCCTTGTTCAACATCTAGATTTGTTTGGCATCTACATGTAGTTGGTGGCATTGGAAGTGGCCCATGCCCATCAAAAGAACTATTGTGATCACCACCAAGGACTTAAGTTTTTGTTGGCTATTGAAATCATTGGTTTGTGTACACACATAAGTCAATGATGCTTGCATGAATCAGTACTTTCGTTTTGGCAACAGCTTTCCAAATTGCATATCAAAAACTACAATTATCCACCCAGCTTCCTTCTTTGCATACCGATCACCCTTATATTCACCCCATTTATACTTTTTGGTGAAGTCATTGTTTGGACCATCAGAGGTAATAGTGATATTAGAGTTTGGTGTGAGACAAGTAGTTATGAAGATAGAGGTGCTGCTGGGCAATTGCTCAAGCAACCTAGGTCAGTCTTTGATTGTTGACAGATGCAAGGAGTTGGTTCATCAATTCTGTACACTTCAAAAATCTGTAGGTTTGAACTTTGAGGGTGCAAATTTGGACGACGTGTGAAAAGTAGAAGGTCCAAAGTGAAGACATGTGAAATGAGCTGCCACCTCTAGGGCTTCATCCCAGTTGTAACCTTTGTGGGATTTTTGTGCTGATTAATCACATCATGTAAAACTTGAGAGTTTATGTTTGAAAAAGTGGAATGTGGAAATGCACAGCTACAAGAGAAGGTGTGAAAACAGTAGAAGACCTAGGTTGAGTAAAGAAACCTTCATATATTTACTATTTTATTAAACATATTCCTGGCAAAACCCAATCTGGAATCTCCATCAAACCACAGTGGGACGCTGGGTTCTCTACTGGTACTCAATTGCCTAGCTCCTACATGGTAAAGTTTTAGGGTTAGCATGGGTAGCTAGACATTCAACTGAACAGTCTAGAAGCATCTCAAGATGGAAAGTTCCAACTTACAACGTGGATGAAGAAAGTCAGCTATGATGTTCTAGTGCGATCCAAGTCCTAGAAATTAAATCATCTCGTTCATAGGTCTATGGCTCAAGAATTGTCATGCTGAAAATAACATAGTATTCCCCATGAACATCATATACTTACACCAGTTGTACCGCTAAGATCATAGCTTTGAGACAGATTATCAACAGATTGTCAACCAAGATGCAGATTGTGAAATAAGGAGGGGTCTTGTGGCCAGTAACGACTGCTTTCCAATCTATGGTATTTTCAATTGTCAACTTAGGGAAACTTCATAGAACTTCCCAAGGAATTACACAGTGTGTGGGACCACTCAAGGGAGTTGTGCCTCCGAGTGACCCAAACAAGACAGGAAGAGCTACAACTTTGCTGGAAGCCATCATGATTTAACAATCGCAATTGCTAGATGCAAAGTCTTTTTCATAAAACCCTACATTGTAAACGAAGGCTCCCCAATAAGAATGGCTGGAAATTAGGAGTAGGTGGTCAGATCAAGCTTATATATACCATTACAGCAGATGAGCAGTTAAGCAGCTGTACTCATGCAGTTTGGAAATTGGGTGTGAAGTAATTGGTTGTCAGCTTCAGCAATCTCTAAATTCCACATTAAAGTGACCAAGGCACCAAGTACCCACAGCAGAAATTTGATGATGGATCTGTTTTTCTATGCCAGCCTGCTCTTGCTCACTCACCCCAAACTCATGCAATTTTTTTTCCTTGAGCTTGACAAACTAGCATAGTTGAAAAGACTAATGTCTTCTTTGGTCTGGAGACTGGGATGTGCCTGCAACTCTGAGTGCAAAGCAGTCCCTACCTGAGGCTTCAATTCTATCAGTTTAGTTGGAAGCTTTACCCAGAGACATGGAAACATGAAACCATGGCAACTTGTAAGCTTATGAGATATGATCCATCAATTTATTGATAACTGTTCCATCCATACTCATAGATGGCCTGACCACTGAATAAGGGTTGAACACTTGAGAGATGACAGTACTGCCTATTATTAGTAATCCTTAATGAGGACAGAGGAACTCCCTTTGAAATGGTCTGCGTGCACCTAAAGCTGTTGAATGTGCCACAATATGTTCAATGTGGGACCAATTTGGATAGAATGAAACTTATATTTGATCAAGCCCCATCTGACGGCCAACAATTGCATATTGTTGTCAGTTTTGTGGTGGGTTTGGGTGTCAGTGAACCAACCTTCCACACCTACCAACTCATGGCCAACTATGAGGAGGCCTCACTGATATCATAGACACCCTAGTTACTGACTTTAATTGGGGTTGTTGCTTCAACCACCACTCATTGAGAGTTTGTAAAGTTAAAAGGTCCATAGACTCTGGTATTCATAATAGGTTTGAGCCCTATTTTTGAATGAGTGCTGAAGTTGGAATGTCTGTGAACACATTGTACATGAACAAAAAATTGTCAAGCAATTGAAATGACTACCCGACACCACAAAATTCATTCAGACAGATACCTACTCATGGTAGACATAGTTATTACTCAAACTATGTGTAAGTGTTCTACATGTCTTCCATTATAGCTCTTTGATGAAGATGCCGGTGACTACAAAACTGTGGAATCATTTAGGATATCTACTGTTTTTCATCAATAATTGCTATCATGACCTTTGGAATTTCTCATGGTCGTCGGCGTGGTGTACTCCACACTTGTTTTCAACATATGTTGTTGAAAGCAAAGAGGCAAATACCCTGATATTCAAAGCAGAGAAAAACTGATGTTCTTTTACATGGTAGGCGCTCAGTACTCGACACTTGTTTTCAACGTGTTTTGTTAATACAAAGAGGCAAATACCCAAACATCCGAAGAAAAATCAAACACCATATTATTCTGATATCACAACTGGCATATTACATTTCAGAAAGGAGCATACATGTGCATCAACAGTTGAATCTTTTCCAAACGACCATGCAGTTCATGCATCATCTTCGGAGAGAAGGCTCGGACCAAAATCATCATTTCCTTTCGCTTGTTTCAAAGTTGTTTTTACCAAAAAGCTAAGTTTGTTGAGCTCAATGCTGTGAAAGTATATTATTGCAAAAAAGGAGCATAAAATTTAAAGCTCGATACGCTATGCAAAAGATTTAGAAGATATTACAGGATGAGAACACAGGCTGCGAGGTTGTAGTAGTGGTCCAATAGTTCTCGGATGCCTGCGCATTTCGATTTGGTGCTAATTGTTTTCGGGACAATGCCGATCTCATCGCTTCGAAGGTGAGGGATTGGTCTTCTTTAGGGTTTTTCGGCCCCGTTCTCGCTTAGCCTGCAGAATTCATTCTGCTTTCCGCTTATGTTTCCCCGTAGGATTAATGTCCACGGTTCATGCTTTTTACGAGCGTGTTTTTACGTCAACAGATCCACGAGCAGGTGGTGGTGTCCGGTAGATGTAGTTTCCTTCTGTGTGAAAATGCTATGTAGTTGGACTATTTGTTGAGAACATGCTTCTGGAGACAGAATGTGTCAGAACGGCTGTAATATGTCATTCAGTTGACGGTCCATCCTCACAGTTCCTGCGGGGCTTCAAGAAGCTGGCGGGGGAGCGTTATCTGATGTCTCGGATGTGAGAAGCACATCCGAGACAGATGTGGCAAACTTTCAAAAGCATCTTATCGTCAAGCTGTGCAGGTAGCCTTTATGACCCATGGCAGTACTAGTGTGACTATAGGCAACAAGATGGATGAAAGGAGTTTGTTGGGATGTGCAGTCAGACAGGATTGAATTGATCAAACCTATCAGTAGAATGCAGAATGGTATGCTTGAATTCCTTAATGGTTTTTTTCTTCTTGCAATCTCAAGTTGTGCAACAGTCCATCAAGTATGCTCTCTAAGGATATGCTAAAATAAGATGCAGTGCAATGTCTGAAATTCAGTTTTTTCGCAGTTCAAGGTGCAAAATCGGATGTGAAGAAGCAGGCAGCCATGTCCCCATCTCTTGCAAAACAGGTGTTACAAATGCTGGGTCTGATTGAAGCTCTAGAGATGCAATTCAAAAGCGGCTACACATGACTGTACATGAGCCTGCTTCTTTATTCTCATTTCATGGTCAACACAGGAAGGCTGTTTCAGTTTCTCACTGGGCATTGGTGGACCTGAAAGCAGCACTGGCATTTGTATCTGTGTTGGCTCCCTCTGCATAGTATGAGCATGCATGTTGTATTCAAAACCTGCTGGAGAAGTAGGAAAATACCAGAACAGGCTTTCTTGAAAGATGTAAACATGCATAGGCTAATAAGTACTTGAAATCAGGTAGTAGATCTCTTGAGGGACATTTTGTATGTGATGTGAAAGCAGTGTACTTTCTGAATGTGTGATCTGGACAGAACATCAATTGAAAGTCATGCTATGTTGTGCAGCTATTACTCCTAGCAAGTAGATGAACACTTTAGTGACAATAATCTTTTTCTTTCATGTGATCTAACTCCTATGAAGTGGAAGTGGAAATCAAATGCTGTAGCCTGTTTCATAACCTAGTCCTTGGTCATTACATGGATTGCATACTGAGGCTCAATATTACAGGGCCAAAAATGAGGTTTTCCAGAAAGCATTCTCTGATATTGATATAAGCTCTGACTGAGCACTATCTGTCTATGAAAGAAGTTTGATGAGCTAATTTAGGGATGGTATAATGGATGAAAGTTTTTCAGATCAATGTTAAAAGAAGCTGCATTGCACCTGGTTCCTGATCTATTTAGCACATATCCCTCTTTTAGTAATCTCAAGAACCTGCATCTCAAAGAAAAGATTTAATTACGTACATCTATAACTTAGAAACATATTCAAGAATATTTTTTCCTCTTTGCTTTCAGTAATGCAAAGTACTGTATTATTGCCACCATTCATAGGCCAGAAAAAGATGGACCGTGTTTGAAATACTTGATGTGTGAACACCCTCATTTGCAGTCATCATGACAGTGAAAACAGCTTCAGAGATAGATCAATAACTTGCTACAGCTTGATGAAATTCAAAAATCAACAGATGTGATAATAAGCATAACATCAGTCTTGATGGCTTTTACTTCCACGCTTTGTGGATAAACTGCAATACTTGGCAAGCAACTAACAGCCTTTCCCACTGTCCCTACCCATGTGACTCAACAGTGGTGTAGACTTCAGGAGAAGTATCCACTCAAAAGTTCATTACAGACTTCAAAGGGTAATATGTTTTGAATGTTCGGTACCATACAAACAAAGTGCTAGGAAGGCCTCATGGACACCATAGTCACATCAAAACATTTCATAAGGTATAGCATTCCTATTGGGTCCTAATGCAGTATTGCAAATGCTTCTCCAATAACTCAGAGTCTAATCAAGCACTCTGTTGATGGCTTGCCAAATGGTTACTTGCTCCAACACACCTTAAGGTAACTTGTAATTGCTCTCAATAAGTGATTGTAATGGTTGGAAAATAGGTCGTGGAATGCTGGGCCAGTCCACCCATTCCCAACCATCACATTTATCAGGTTCCAAGTTCTGGGGCTCATCAATTGGATTGCAAAGCTCTGCATACATGAAGATGGTAACATAGTGACTGGGCTGATTCTCATTTTGCATTATACTGTTGACCACTGAAGCAAACTTGATGTTTTGAATGGATAGCCCTGTTTCCTCCTTCACTTCCCGGGCTGCACATCCCTCCCATGACTCCCCTGTCCACAAACAGGGAATGATTTTAACTGCAGTGACTCACTATGGACAAAACCAATTTTGAGGTACTCAAACAACCATCTGAAACTTTCCTTCTTGGAATCCATCCACTACCAGCAATTAATGTATTCAGAAGTGACAGATGACCACTTCCTGTCAACAATGGTCTACAAGCTAAAATGGGACAGTTAAGGAACAGAAGAACAGAATTCTCAGCCTGAGCTTGAGATTGGCATGCTTAGCTTTCTGTAGGATGCTCACTCCCTAGTGATGTCCAACAAAGACGCACAAAGACTATCTGACGATCGGTTCTAAGATTTGCGGGAGACAACAAATGTAGAACCAAACCTAAGTTGCAGGCCACTCTTTACAGAAATTCCCTCAACCCTAAATGGAGTCAGCAGCTGGGTCAGGCGCGTCAACAATTTCTGCGGAACATAAAAGGCTAGTAGGTGAATGGTATGTGCTATGAGCTGGATCGTATGTCTGCTCAAGAACTTGTATTGCAAATTCAGGATGGATACAGAAGGAGAACTCCATTTGTTCTCACTAAAGGGTTTCGTCGTTTATCCTCAAACAGATGCACTAAGTTTGAGAATCAGAGAAGACTCTGCGGCAGTAAAAGAATTGAGGCAAGATTAGCACAACATTTATGGAACGTGTGCAGAGTTCTCAACCAGAGAGGGAAAGAGATAATACCGAATTCTAGGTGCCCTCCAGGAAGTGCAAAGGTGCCGTGGCCACTTGAAGACCGGCGTCTGCCGACAAGGACACGCGATCCTCGACATACGAGTACCCCGACTCCCACTTTGGGTCTTGAAACCTCCATCTTCAACCAATTTCCTACTTCTGCCCTTCGTTTGCCTTTTCTCCTGCTTCGTTTGCCTTTTCTCTTGCTTCGTTCGCCTTTTCGTTCTGCCCACTTCCGATTGTACCAGCGCCTTCCCGCCAAAAATGTCAACGTACGGTCTTACCCGTGAAATCGGCATTCATTCCATAATACGAATTCTTCCCATCATTCAGCGTATTACAAGGGTTTTCATTATCTTGTTCATATCTAAATCATCAAAACCGAGAACATTCAGCTAGCCCGTGTGGCTAAAGGCTAAGTCTGCAAAGCTGGCGGAAGGGAGTTGAAATCCCAACTGGACGCCCTTCTCCTCACGCTTTGTGAGGACAGTAAACTTCTCTGGTGGTCTAGGGTGGAGCCTGCGGCTAGGGCGAAACCACAGCTACATTGGTACCAATTATTACAACGAAGACGAACGGATGAAGAAAGTTTTCAGTCCGGTCCCACTACTGTAGTGTGGGTCCCCCATTATGTTTTTTTATCTCAGGGCTTACCATGGGGCCGCGATGCCTCCCCTTGATATTTTTTTATCAACATTTGCTGCAGTAGGAGGAAGAGGGGGGGCCGCAATGCCCCCCCTCGTGTTCTTTTCCGCAGTGCTTGCTGCAACAGGAAGAAGATTGGGGGTGCCGCCATGGCCCCCCTTGTGTCTTTGCACACCTTTTTCCAGCCTTGCACAGTTCTGCAAGAAACCATGCAACCCGGTTTTCAATATTCTTCAAAAAAGTTGAAGAACATTCTGTTGTTTCTTCAGTGCCACACAGTTCTGGGTCTGTATTTTGCATTGCAGGGCGCAGGATTCTAACACACGACCTCTCCTGCAGGAAATGTAGAACTAAACACTGTCAAACTCCGAGACGATGAGAATGACTTTTTATTTTTCTAGTTTAATCCAGATCCAAAGTGAAAAAGGGCAAATTTAAAGCCCTGCGGCAGAACAACGCAGTTGTCCGCAGGGCTGCACTGTTTGAGCGAAAGCAGCGCCGGACAGAGCTAGCTAGGGGGTGTTTAGCGTCCCGCATTTGATGCTGCAGGAAGAAATTGAGAGGAACTCGACTATTTTTATGAAAATAAATAGGAGAGGAAGGACTTCCAAAAGTAAGGGAGATAAGGTTCCACATTTCGCTCCTTTGGAATGGTGGACCCACACATCCCTACTTTAAAACAATGGAACCCCACTGAAAACTTTCTTCATCCATTCGCCTTCATCGTAATAATTGGTACCAAGGTACGTGTGATTTTGCCCTGGCCGGAGCCTGCCACCAAAGTTAACAACAACAAATGGTCAAAGTCAAAGTGCATTTCCAGGCACTGTTTCCCAATGGCGCCAGCAAAGCAACTTACAGACTCTAGGCAGATCGTGCGTACGATATGTCTGTCATTTGCAGCGCTAAGATATCCGGTGTCCCCACCCAGATGATGCGAAATTGAATTCTCGAAAAACGTGATGCAATCTTACCAGGGGATGAATGTAAAAGCATCATAGGGGCAAATAGCCCATACGTGCCTTGCAGTTCACTATTACTGCTCTCAGTACCATTCCCATCCGTTGCGTCACACACACGAGTTCTACACACCTAAACGCCTCAACTGCAAACGCTCATTTTCCTTTCCTCTCCTTCCATTCTTGAACCCAATGAGCAACCCCTGCCAGAATGCTAGCACTTTGAATTCGATGCTTTCTGCGTGTGCTAATTGCTGTACCTTCACATCCTTTTAATCCTTGACATTCTTTCTTGTTCTTTCATCCTTGGCATAGAAAGCATGTCTACTGGTGGATTCCATTTGGTCTTCTTAAGGAACTTGTGCTTAACCAAGTAGATAAAACCATGCACACATGACCAGAAAGGAATTGAAATGCAAAGCTTGTGCACACATCCTTTGCCATGCACATTACTTGCAGTGATAGGTAGATTGAAAAGCACACGGAATATAGAGTACATAAAAGAGAAAACAATTCAAAAATTTAATAAGCATGCAAACAGACACTCAACACATACACATGCAATACACATGCACATCTATTCAAATTTGAACCTATGAGAAGTTTGAAAGCCATCGAGCACTGAAACCAGCATGGAGCTGTATAGAATGCTGCTATGCTACTGCTACAACAGCCCTACAAGTGGATGGTCTGTAAATACTGTCCTGCATGATTCTCAGTGGGTCCCCCATAACCATTGCTTTTGCTGAGACATAAAACCGGAACACTGCATGCCAGTCCAAGACAACAATAAGACTGCTGAATTTGGCACCATCTGGTGCATGCAGCCCTGGCCCTCTTTCCTTGGATAAATCAACAGAGTATGCAAAAGAGTGAGTTAAGGCCTTTCTGTTGAGAATTCTGGAGCATTCTAGTTTGATCATCCACTAGATTGGTGGAGAGTTTAGTTGCAAAAGCGCTGAGACCATACTTGCAAAAGTACAGTCCAAACAAACACATCAATAGCTCAACAGGACTGCAACCCAAGCAGCTTTCTCACAATATCAGAAGCTAATGATTCACACCCTCACCTAATACCAAACCCCTCTTCAAATCTTTGATGTAACAAATCTATCTATAACACTCCTTGTTGCACATCTCTGCATTGACTTCTGCATTGAATAGTGCAGGCACTACTGGCAAATTATCATACACCCATCCAACCCCAGATTTCAGTAACATGTGAGGTAGAAAAGATGTGCACACTAGCCAGCTGAAGGTAAATTAAGATGCAAGGGCTGTAACGCACTCTGTACAGCTTCCAGGACCTTTTTGTTGCGGCGACACACATCTGACATCTCCTCCATTGAACTGGTCAGCGCTGGTGAGTCTCCACCAGAAGTAGCTGATGAAATCGCCTGCAAGAAGCTCATGCGCTCCCCCTCTGTCACTACACTTGAGGGTATTAAAGCAGCTGCTTCCTGTGCCCAATTTACTGCCTGTGCACCATATAAGCGAGACAGTGATAACAACACATATATAACCTGCAACCATCACACAAAGGGACTTATGGTTTCCACAGCTCAGGAATTACAAACACAAAGGATTGGATATGTTCTTTTGCCTTAGACTAAAGTGTTACAGATCAGAAGCGATACACAGAACTCATACAGAATACCGATCCCTATACTAAGACATACAGAACCAGTCTCAGCAGACACACAAGCTGCTCAAAACTGGTGGAGCTTCCACTTTGGGTCAAAGTCTAATCTAATATAATGGCAAGGAACTTCTGAACACCATGAAACTTCAACATGCAAAGGTCCCAAAGTAGATGCAAAACCTCCTCCAGACGTGATTCAGGGAGAGCCCCAACTAAAGCAGCAATAAGAACTCTGGTCAAGGTTGCCCCACGGGGCATCAAGGCTGCATCCACTGCAGCCCTATATTGCTTTCCTGCATGAGATTTTCGGAGCTCAAAAACATCCTGGAAAAATGTCAAGATTGATCGGCAAGCCTCCCTGTAAGCCATCACCACAAAATCCACATCAAATCAGAACAAAATCATCACCTTGCTAGCAACCCCACCACATAGCAAAGAATGGAGAAGTGGGAAACTGGACCTGTGTTGAATAGTAATGCCAGTCATAGCACAATCCAAGAGAGGAGGGAACATTGTTGTTGGTATCAGCAAATGTGGGCAGTAACGAATGCACCGTGATGCCAATAAAAAGCAGTCATCAGCTACATCTGGCTGTGATGTGAAATCCTGAAGACACGAGTTACCAAGTTCATTCCACAATTATCATGTTATGAACTCTAGCCTAGTAAAATATATCTGAAAACTGCCAAAAATCCTCAGAAAGAAATTTATGAACTTCAGACCCTCTTGGAAATTACAAATATTCCACCAAATCTCTTGTCAGAGGAACAGATGTAGAAAACTAGAGCACAAAAGCTTTAAACTTTCATTCAATGGCACTTGCAATTCCTTTTCGACAAATGGGCAATCTACAGCAGGGCATCAGCATATCAATAGATTTAAGTACCAAACACAGAACTATGACTCAGATTTACCTCAATACTTGTCAGGAGAGCAATAGTTTGTCCAAATAACACTGATATCAATGTTCCCAAATAGCCTGCACATGCTGTGTCAGCCCCAAACACCTGCCAACATTGAATAGAATCCAGAATGAGTTCAATGAGAACTACATGCCCTGCTAAATATGGAACCAGCACGTCTAACTATTGCAAAAGCAGCAAACATGTACCAGTCCAGAAGAAGCTTGTCCTTTATATCATAGATACCTTACTTCTATGGTTCCATTAGTTGGTTATTTAAAGTTCATTTGAGGAAACATCACAATCCAAACAAGTAGTATGTATAACCTTAATGACTTCACTTGCAAGGTAAAGAAGGCAGGAGTGATGGTGCTGCCGGTAGCCCTCTTGAACCTCCTCCAGCAATGGGCCCATTACAGATCCAAGAGCCCTTCCAGCATTGCGTACCTGTTCCAGATGGATGTATACACACATTTAACCTCTGTTCGCCCTCTCCTTCTGAATATCAGAATCAACTTTACAGAGCAGAAAGAAAATGGACAGTTGGGATACTATATCCATAACAAACCTACATATCTATGATTGCAGAGAAACTCCACATTGACAATTTGAAGGTACCCGTTTTGTCAGTTTCCAAACAAAAACAAATGCAACAAGAATGAGTGCGGTCATAACCTTGTGACTGTCACTCACAGACTATCAGACCTCACCTTCATCATGAATGGCAGGGACTAGATGCCATTACTACCCAATGAGATCATCTCCCAACAGTGGGTATAGATAAAATGCAGAATAATCTCCTCAGAATATCAGGCAAACACTCACCCAAGAATAATTGCATCTCAAGATTTTGTCATATTCCAGAGGAAAAGGAAGACCCAGTCATCATGTCAGCTAGCACTCAAGAGACACAGCTAATAAAAAAATACAACTGTATCCTCATTCAAGCTGCAACAAGGTTGTAAGGCTTCATTTCATTCTAGTATGTCCCATACAGACAAGCATCTCTAAGGCATAAAGAAGCTACATAGAGGGTAGTGGTTGGACCCTCATGTACCCTGAACAAATCCTGACAGTCATGTCTATAGGAGAAAATTGTTCATGTGATATTTTGAAAATGTTCAACACTCTAGGCTCCACAAGAGATGTTAGTGGACTCAAGAAAAGAGACTTACAGCATACTTGCAGGCCCTGCACAATTTCTCCATTGTTCTAACATCCCCAGCCCTCCTGAACACAATCATCCAAAAAAGTACCTGTGTTTTAACCTGGAAGACAAAAGAGAGTCCCCCTGTGGAATATGCTCTCTGAACCTAAAAGAACACATTACTTAGTTTCTCCTTTGAAAACTAGTGGTAGATACCACATAACTGCTTGCTAAAACCCTTCACTACAACATCCATCATGCCAAAAGGGTAGTAAAATGACCATAAAAGAATCTCAAACACCAGCAGTCTCAACTATGTGAACAGAGGTAAAGCTAATGCATCAAAGGCCCTGGTCATGAGTTCAAAACAAGTCTTGGGACTCTTATAACACAGTTGTCACAAAATTCAGATCTATTTGAAAAGACTAACCAGACAGCAGATACATGAGAAGGTGATAAGCAGGAAACCCATTGAGTGCTCACTGATTGAAAACTGCTTTGAGAATTGGCCACATTCGTTGAAACAAATCTGCCAATGGTTCAGGCTCACTGATATAGCTGAGAAAATACATCCCCATAATAGCAAGGTCAGCCCACAAGCAAACAAAAGTCACGCACCAAGGATGGATGTCAAAAACTTTGACCTGAGAAGCACAACCATCAGATGACAAGAGATAATGTTTACATACCGAAATATGTTTGCAACACGGTCAATATGGACTGTGTACTGGCTTGAAGAAAATTGTTCAGATGAGCCTGCTTGCTGCGCCACAGCCACAAGTTGCTGCCCATTTCACCAACACAGAGAAACAAGTACACATCAGGCCACCTATACTTCAGGCTTCATTTTATTGACTCCAGCCATTATTCTAGACCACATTTCGGTTTCACAAGAATAAGCATTGCAAATCTGCCAGTTGATCTGCTTTCATCAATATTTTGGATCTCCTCTTCTGGCAATTAATATTGCTACAATTCTCTTAAGCAGAACAACATACAAATGAAAAGAGAAAATGCCAAGGAGGCCTTTAACCCAAAGATATGGGACAGACATTACAGTCCCATTCTTTCAGAAAGAAATATCCAATACAGACTAGTTAGAGAAAGAGGAAGTTATGTTAATTACCGCATCCCTAATCCACTTGTCATTGCTCTATATGAATTACCTGCAGGGGTGCAAGAATGGGGATACAAAGAGCATCGAGAGCTGGAGAGAGTCGCTCAGCAGGCAGAGTGCTCACCATTATACTGCAGACCAACAAAATCCAGATCTTCATTTTGATGGGCCATGAAAGATACAGATAAGAAGTCATAATTTAGACAATCCCAACCAAATCAAGAAGATAGATCACAAATTACCTCAAGCCCTCAATAAGCTGGAGCTCATCATCAGCTGAGAGTTTAAAATTACCCTTCCCAGTCATTACTTGCTGATAGACAATGAGCAAAGCATCTGCTGATTCTGCCAACTGTTTCCTGCAGGCTGTTGCCATTCCAATGACTCACTTGATCAGAGAAGTGTTGATAAGAAATAAACAGTGGCTTGGTTTAGGCACCTAATAAAAAACGTTCAGCCCATTTCTCCATGTGACAACACATACAAACATCCCACCTGTTCAAGTGTATAAAAGACTCCCCTGGGTCAATTTTCTTTCTGACCATAGGAAAGGAGGTTCTTGTTTTCTAATAGGCTGTAAAACAGGAAACATGACACTCAAGTCATTGGTGGATAACTCACAGTTCTTTGTATTGTCAATAACCACCAAAGGGCAAGAATGGTGGAGTACCTTCATACTGAGAACTTCTGATGAATACAAATGAGAGATGGCCGAAGAATCAGACTAGAGATTTCAGATTTAGGAAAATATCACCAAACAGGAAAAAGAGAAAAGCTAGCCCTCAAGAACAGAAAACACAGGTAAACTAACAAGTGGTTCAAACAATCAATAGTCATATGCACATACAGACTTTCAACAGCAAAATGTATAGTAGTGACCAGCTACCATAACCTCCCCGCTGACTTCATCAACTTTGAACAGTGAGTGAAGGTCAATGTCAAACATTAACCAACATACTGAGTTTCTGTCACAAGAAGACAGGAAGACACAACCACAATGCTGCCTAGCTTAACAAAATGTAGAAGAGAAGGAAAAGATGAAGAAAACCAATAAGAATGATATACAGAGAGGGAGAGGAAACTAAGAACCTGGCAAGAAAAAACAAAGAAAAAAGAGAGAAGCAAGACAGAACCTTAAGAGCTTGATCTCTTGAGAACAAATATAATGTTTGAAAATCCTCCACTTTCAAAATTGAAGGTAACTGGAGCCAGGGGAAAAACTTTTCCTAAGGCAATGAAAAATTCATGATAAAGACCAAAGAACTGTCAAGAGGAAAGACACCAAAGGGAAGTGGTATTTTGAAAATTCCTCACATGGACCTAAGAAACCCTTAAAATAATCAATTTGAAAGATTCCCAAGGCAGAAACACCAACCAGTAATCTTTCTTTGTTCATTTCTTCAGTAAGAAACCTCTGGTGTAATTTAATAGAAACTTTGGAGAGCAGTCCCTTTCCCTTCAGAAGATTAGTTAAGCTCAAAGAACTCTTTTGAGTACCAACACCTTAAGAACCTATAAACTTGACAATTGACTGATCCAAATTTCAAAATCTTTGGTATCCATGAGGCATGTGACTCATGTTAATTACCTGTATATTCTAGCTGTGACTGCTTGGCCAAAATGTCACTGATTAAGCAATTTAAGATATTGCTAAATCCAAGAAGTGAGGCCACAAGAAGTGCAATTAAGCATACAAAATAACTTAGGGTATATGCCACTGCCAATATACTATTTGTCTAGACACATGAAGTCAGATTGGATGAAGATCTGCAGACTGCTCTGCTGGATGTGGTCTTGTGACTCTAGATTGTGCAGCAGATGTGAAATAAGCAGGGGAACTGGGAAGATTAGGAAGTGGTATCCCTGGCACAGCCCTTGACTAATCGGTAAGGAATGCTTCAAAGCCCAGGCTTCATAAGGTACTCACCATCACAAATATGCTTGATAGCTAGTGCAGCTGCAGCACATGCATCCTCGGGAGCAGAAAGGGCATTTGTAAGCAATTGGAGCAGCATTGGTAATAGTGCACGTGCACTAGCAGCACTGCCTAACCAGTCTGCAAATGCTGCAATGGTTAATGATGCTGCAAACAAGGACCAACTTCAGCGATTAGAAAAAGTTCATTGCATGTTCTGCTTTGACTCAAAAAATTCTATGGAAAGCAAAATAATAAAAGTTGGTGAAAAATACTCACAGGTGTAAACAAGTTGAGGATGGGATGGAAGCTGTGGTAAAAGTGCCATGACCTGAAGCATTTGTAAACTTTTGAGTATCACAACTTTCAAGTAGTTACAGAATTAGATGACAACTTTCATGTTCTATATCCCCCAAAGGCAAGATTCATTCCAAAATCATTTATATGGTCCTGTAATTCACCAGATGGACAAACCCTTTTTGTGGGGCCCTGTGGCTAATCTGATAAAAAGCTAATGAGGATACCCACACTAATATCAAAAAAAGACAAGACATCAGTGAAGCCAGAAAAGTAGATTCACACTGGCTAGGTCCATTAAAATTCAACATTTTCAGTGTTAACTACCTGAGGCAGCAATACATCTTCAGAAGAAGGAACTGCTTTTGCAATGGCACGGATGCAGTAGAGGGAAGCCTCTGCTGTGCACCAATCCCATGAACCTCCAATTCCAGCACCTGACACAGACTGTTAATGCACCATGGAATCAATTCCAAACTTTGTGGTCAAAACAGACACTCTTGCTCTGCTGAGCTTTGTTGCCAACAAATGAGATCACAGAACTACACAGGACTTCATCTCCATAACAAATAGCCAATAGGCATAGATCCACATCACAGAAGCAGTGCCCACAACAACAATCACATAATCCAAAGTCATGAGCCAGATCAACTACTAAACAGCAGCACTGTACTAACCTGTAGTAGAGGTTGGGCAAGCAATCTGAGGGTTTCTTGTCCACCTAGAACAGCAGCTGCATCCATGAGCATATCTGCTATAGCTGAAGCAAAAATGGCACCAAGCAGGACATTCATCAGTTCAAACTAATAAGTAGTTGTCCCTTGTGGACAAAACCCAGCTATAGTCATGTGAAGCCCTGGAAAAGAAGGCCTCCATAGAAGGATTAAGTTATAAAAGCTTATATGGACCACATAGGTTCTTCCCGCATAACAAACCAATGACCACAAACACAAAGAGTAACAGGAATAATGATAACAATAGAAATAATAACAATGCAGAAATTTAAAAAGGTCTGATTTTACCATATCGTGTGGACTTAAAATCACCCAACTCATCTTTTCTCCAGCTCTCAAATTCTGGGGGATATTTAACACGAAAGCTCACCTGCAGTACAGTAACATGATGAGATATCAAAACTTCGATCCAGGTATGCAGTCATGACTTCTGATGAACCATTTGTTGCAAACTCTTATTTATTTACATCACACCTGGGAATCAAAACTCACCAGTGACACTAGTAGCTCAAAAGTAGGATGAAAAATTGCAATCCTTCTGTCCCTCTCAGCATCGATAGCTGCCTCACCCTCTGATGTAATGTACTGCTCCAACCTCCCCCTAAGATGGGCAACACAAGGTTAATCCTGATGTTGGTGCACACACCAACAGGAAAACAAGGAGATTTGCGCAGGGTCCACAACCATACAGCTTTTATAACATGTGCTCCATATGGGAAAACTGAACACCATTAAAAAACATAAGCTATGAAGTCACAGTGGCCTCATAAATCTCCAGACCTAACCAGTTCATCATTCACCTTGGCTATCCACCAAGCATTGTTAATTATCTAGGAAAGAAGTCATGTATCCAGATGAGGCCACACCGATTTGTAAGAGCGTGGCTAAGATGGTGCCAGAAGTTGAAAGTTATTGCTGAAATGTTGTCATCAGGATGTGATGTAACCTCTGCCAAAGCCTCCACAATCAGCAGTGCTTCACTAGATCCTGCCATTCCAACACGTGACCGTTGACACCAGCTGAGATTTTAACCTGCTCATATGAGAACCTGCTTCTAGCACAGAGAACTCCAAGAATACACAAAGTCTTTTCAAACTTCACAATCCTCAAATCACATTAGACCTCATATGACAGATAATACACAAACTCCGAGCAGAGCTGCATTTCAGTCAAATTACTGGTGTCACTTGAGCAATCTATGCAGCAATCTTCATCAGAAGAATCAGCACTCAAGATCCGCCATACAGAAGCCAAGAGACAAGGGACTGTGTGCAAATAGACAACATTTGCCTTCACAATACGAGACTAGCTCACAAAGATTATGTGAAGAACATGCAATAAATAAAATAAGTAACTATTGCCTCCCAGACAGCATCATAAACCCAGTAGACATCCAAACTAGACATACCAGTTGCAATCAAGTCAACATATGACTCTCCCATTTCCGCAAACAAGTACGCCATGCCCTTGGTGATTTCTTCATCCTGTAGATGTAGATGGTGAAGCTCAAAACTTTGCCAGTTCAAAGGAGCAATTCCAGCTCCTAAATTTGAGGTCATTGATACTTCTTTAGAGACTAAAAGCTCTTTTGACTTCTAACAAACACCCTAAATTGTGTCCGCCTTTTGCTTTTCTCCTATATATGTTCGCAATTTCTCTGCAAATCTATTTTCAACAGTACTAAAAATTCACAACAACATGCAACTCTATATTCAAACAGCTTAGAAGACATGGGGTAATAAAACAAGAACACACAAAAATAGCACTACCAATTAAAACACAGGGACCAACACAGATGAACAATTACTGCAAAAGAAAAGATGATTGTCCAGCAATCAAGTTGGTTGTCCGGCTCTCAAAGATCCTATCTAACATCTATCTTTCTTGGTATTGAGCACTTCTGGATACTTACAACATGGAATTCAGAGATGACCCAATAATGAGGTTATCTAGGATCCCATCTAAAACCATGAAACAAAGGAAAGAGGTGACAGAACCTCTTCTGAAGCTCCCAAGTTGCTAGCAGGAATTTCCACCCCTTGCTGTGCTTGTTTCTCTGCAAAAGCAGCCTACATACAAATGGCACTTGCATCCCTAAGTAGAACCCAGACCACAAGACTTGACCATAGGCCTACAGTTGGAATGTACACAAATGCTATCTCAAGCAATATAATCTCCTGTTAAATAACAAATCTGATAAAATTACATTCCTTTTCCTGCCACTGGACACCTTGTTGTGGTTCTAAAAACATGCATATATGCAACATTAGTATTAGAGCACAGTTACAAAGAAGCTGAAGGACAAAGTACAAGTACATTGACTGGATATCTCTGCAAACAACCCTATTCTGGTATTCCTCTTGAAGATATATACAATAACTACTTGCATTGCAAAAAGTGAAGTTTGAAAGCCTGTGAGTGTTATGCACTGTGCAAGATGCCAAGCACATGTGCATCTACCCTTAGTTAAAGACTGGTTGCACCAGTCTCTTCAACTAATTTCACTTACTCTTACTGTAGCAGCAAACCGAGGGCGCAAAGCCATGATCCGTGGCACCAACACCTGTACAAGGGGCATATGTGCTGCCAAGTCTACAGGGCTCCCATTCACTGTATACCTAATCAGCTCAGTAACAGCTGCACCAGCAACTTACTATTAGAATTGTTTGCTCAAGAATATTGAGCTACATTTATGTACCTTATTAGCACACCAATGCAGACAAATTGGCAGCCAGGTGAGGGTGGACTCACAGGAGCTGCGTACCATCCACTGCAGCATCAAATGTATCCTCAGAATCTAGTCCTGCCAGTGCAGCTGCCACCAAAGGATGAGAAGCCAATGTTGACGCAGGCACCCTGCAGATGAAAAATGCACAAACCTACTTCAGGTGCCCTTCTACCATACCAAATGCATACATTCTACAGCACCCTCAAATCTAGAACCCATATGTCTTCAATGCAAGATTAGAAAACCCAGAGCTACAATGGATACAACAACCTGTCTATCCACTATCAGATGCAAGTAAAAGTACAGCAAAGACAGGCAAATAGACAGCAGAAATGCTTTTCTTGAATGACCAAACATACCCATAACTAAGACGCATCCAAGCTGCAAATGCGAGGAGTACCTGCCAGCAGTACTCCAGAGTCAAGATTTGCAAAAGTAAACTTTTCAAATCAAATATTCCAAGTGTCTTACAAAATTTGTAAAAGGGACCAAGACATCCTCAATAGGAACTATGTTTAGCACACTCTCATTTGCATGATATTGCACCTGCTCACGAAGGTCTGGTGCACCCTCATTCAAGCATGATCTCAGCAAGTCAAAAGCATCCTGCACTGATCCAACTAGATCACGATGGAACTGGCGACGCCTCTCTGGTCGCACTGCAATTTTGTAGCTGTTTGCCTCCTATGAGCACAAGGCCAGCATCCATTCAAATTGAGAACTATAGCTTAACCTGTGAATATGATAAAACTTTTCCATGAGTCCACACATGGATGTCAACACACAGCCCCATGGCTGGTTAGATTTTATTCAAGTCACCAGAATCCCAGGTACTTCCAAAAGTTTGCACTCACAATGAAAACTACAAGATACTCCAGTAATATCTACAACAAATAGACACTTTCATGTAAACTCACTTTCAGACTATTTGTGCTTCCTTGCTGCCAACTTCTGATTCTCTCTTCTTTGACACAAAGGTCCCCATTTGTCAAATTCATGACTCAGACTAGAGGTTAAGGTGCTGCAAGCTACACCACAGGAGAGGAACCAGCAATGGGGCTTGGGAAATAAAGCTAATAACTAGGTAATCATGACTTGTATCGCAAAAGTACATGCTGGAGCTGCACTGTTCTCTGCTTTCCGCATAAGCTCTCAAAGCATTTGGGGTTCTCATTAACTGGCACCACCCCCACCAACAGACTGTGGTTCAAATCCCCTCCATTATCAAGACATTATGAAGGTAAACCTCCACTTGAATTCTCCGGGTTCAAGATAAAGATCATATTGTCTTTAATCCAGACACAGGGATAACAAAAAGTTGCCAGTTCACCTGTGGGAAAACTGCTAGCAACTCAAGGAGCACAGGGATAGCCTCAGGTTGTGATCCCAGCTCACAACCCAGCCAATGCACCACGCCTCCTTGGCCCCACTCCTCAGCAGATATTTGCACAGCAAGTGCTGCCATTGCCAGGCACAACTGCAACCACAGCCATCATATGTATCATATTATACTCACTGGGTTGATCATACAACTTACCATAGGTGGCAGACTACAATTAGTGAGAGAACTCTTGAACAAGGTGTAGAAAGTTCAGAAACATGGAGGGTGTTGACAACAGTAATAAACCCAGTCAGCAGACACAAAAGGGCCTTCAAAAAGTTATTGTGTGCATGCAGAGTGCATGTTTATCAAAACCATGTTTAACTAAACTTCCGCGTAGGGGCTTCCAAGGTTGCTGATCATAACTTCAAATTTTGTTCTACTTGTAAAAGACATTTCTGATCTTAAATTTTGATTTTGGAGCCACCCTACTTACTGATATGAAAGTGCCAAATAGGAAGCACATTCCAATGTAGCATATCAGGCAGAGATTATCAGTGCCATTATGAAGTACAGCAGCAATTTCAATAGATGATCAAGAGACCCAAATTCTGGCAAATCCAGTGCAGATGGATAACAAACCATTGCCTGATGGACTATATAATACATAGATGAGACAAGAAATTCAACTGAAAAAATGCCAACCTTATGAAAAGAAAAGCTGAGAAATACCTGTGTACGAACAGTAGCTGGTCCTTGACAAAACTTCATGAGCAATGTCTGCATAATTCCAGCAGACGAAATATCAATTGGAGCTAATCTGAAATTTTACCATCTCAAAGAAACTTTACCTTAACATAAAACCTCACCTTGACTATAATTGCTTTAGATCTAAGAGCAGTCCAGTAGCTGCTCTTTATCCATCATCAACACTACTCCATTCATCATTTCAGAATGATACAAGAAATTAAAATGTGTCTATGAGATTGCAAAATAGAATACAAACAATTCCTCAGAGGTTAGGCATTAAGTCAGTTTGGCCAAACTAAAGCAAATACACCAAGAATGAGTGTGGTCATAACATTGTGTGTGTCACCCTCCTAGTATCAAAACATCAAATCATCATGAATGGCAGTGACTAACTGCCATCACTCTTCACTGACTTCATCAGCTACAGAAGGTGAGTGTAGATAAGTATACAATAAGAAAATCCACATCTTGAATTTCTGCAGCATTTCCAGAAGCAACATGAAGATAGATTCATGCTGTTGGCTAGCAGTCACAAGACATAGCTGATCAAAAAAGTTAAAAGTACCCTCATTCAAGCAGCAACAAGTTTGTCAAGTATGCTTCATTTCAACTTAGCTTGCCCCTGTTCAAGCAGGCATTTAAGCTTAGGACATAGAGAGGCCTGCATAGAGGGTAGTAGTTGGGGCCTCCTGCACCCTGAGCATGTCCTTTAAGCTAATGAATACTTGGATGCAGTACATCCATAAGCCAACCAAAATGAAATAGAAATCACAATCTAGTTCAAGGAGGTGCTGCCACCCTCAGCAAAAAATGCATACCAAAAGAGACAAGACACTAACCATTAGAGAACTGCGAAGTGAGAGTGGTGCAGATGGTGGCAAGTCCTCAAAATCTCGCTGCACCTGTTAACAAGAACATCGTTCAGAGCATTACAGATTGCTCAAATATTGATCAAAACACCAGAACTTGATAAACTTACATGTACTGAATTCTGGTAAAACCAAGCCATCATGGCACCCTATACCTAGAAGTTAACAAATTGCTCGGTCTTGAGATATGAACCAGATAGAAGTTGGTGCCGAGAATACAAGGTCCACATCGTTGCATCTTTAATTTAAAATCAAGTCGCAAGTAAAGGAAACAAAGATTCCAATGCAGATACATCAACAATGCTCACCTTCGTTCGAAGCGTCTGAGCACAGAAATAAAGCGCTTCAAGACTGCTACTAGAATCATGAAGCACGGTATCCGAAACCTGTACAAAATCGCGATGCATTGTACTCAACCAACCTCTCCAACCCCAACAACTATAGCCGTTAATCTCTCCCAGGTCTCTCTCTTTCCAAAAGCATAGTAGAAACACTGTAGCCACTCTTTCTCCCTCCTGCTCTACGTTCTCCCGCTATAATGTGATTGAGAAAGACTGCAGCAAACCTCGTGTGCTGCGTATGCTTTTCAACTACGCTAGAGTTGAAGTAATGTTTCTGAAAAAATACCTAATGCTTCTTACTACTTCATCGTCAAAACCGATATGAAAAATTCCATGAGGAGGAAAGGAGAGGGTTTTGAAACCATGCCTGCCAAGCCTCCATAGTATGCTGAAACTCGTCCAGCCATCGGTTGGCCGCCGTGCGAATCTGGGGATCGGGATGATGGTACAGAGCCTGCAAAGCTTCCAGAAGCAGAGTTCTGGACCCCTGCCCCTCCATGGATCGCTTCTCGCACTTCAATCAATTACAGCTCTCTTGACAATCACTGCAGACTAGGCAGCCTCCACAAGACCAAGAATTCAGAAACGCCCTAAAACGATTTTCACCCCTTCCTCACTATCATCGATACAGTTTATATCCACATGCCACGTAGCCCTAGAAGGTGGACCTTGTCTCCAGGATTTCACACGGAGCAAAAGTATTGCCCAAGCTAGCTCCAGCTCATCAGGGCCTGGGTCATAAAACTAGAGACAAAATAATCTCACTTGGTGTTAAACAACTCTCCTCTTAAGTCCCCTAACACCAAGCTAGCCGTTTAGGACATACATTTGTCTTCCATAAATAACAAGCCACAAGAGGCTCTGTCTTAAAATATCGTTTTACATCATCATACAATATGTGATATACATGTTTTCATGATTTTAAACTCAAGTTAAATGGATAAAAAGTCTACTGATTTTATGAGGACAAGACGTGAAATTCATTTTATTTCATTGGTACTGACATATTGAACTTTTTATTTGGCCCCACTTGAACACAATTTTGCATATTTTCAAATTGAAATTTAGTTCCTCATTAATATTTAAAGCACATAAACTTTACATTTGCAAGCATATGCAATGTATCGAAGGGGTCAAGGAGTATGCACAATGTAAAACTAGAGATCTAGATGATCCCAGAGAATGGTTATCATTATGGACAATTTGGATGGAAAAAGCTAGCAATGCTTTTCATTGAATATAATGATGTCCCTTTCTATTTCTAACATGTTCCTTTTTCAAGTTTCAAGATTTGGGATTTTTATTTTTATTTTTTTCATTGCATTTCGGGTTTGGGTTTTGAGTGAATGTGTTAATTGTCAATGTTTTTATTTTTGTTGTGGGTGATGTTTCTATCTAGTTAAAGAAGTATTTTGATTTCTTTGTCATCTTGTGGTTGGTATATAAAAATGTTTTATGCATGTGATTTTTGAAAATAAAATAAATAAATTGGTTACATGCACCACATGCAATAAATGATGCAACATTTGAAAATAATAGATGATGAAATTATTTTGCGATGACCTAATGGGAAATGCACCATGTATTCACACATAATGCATTCATGGAAAACCATAAATGTTTTCATTTATTTAATGTTTTAAATAAATGAAAACATTAATGATTTTTTGTTTTATAGTAGGAGTGTGTTTGGTAATTTGAATGCAAAATAAATTGGTTTATGAAAATATGGTTAATATATTTATGTTACACCTAATTTGTATTCATTTCTAAGAACATATATTCATCTATGGTCTAATTGAGATCTTATTTTTGTGGTGCTTTCATCAAATTAAGAATTTAGTTCAAATTTATCCATGAAATCTAATCATTTTTTTTATTTTTATTTTTTTGGCATGATTATTATTTTTTATGATGTAAACATTAAAATCTCATAATATATTGATTAATAATGTTCTAGCAACTATTCAATTATATTATGACTTTTTTTTAAGAATGTTGAAATTGAGCATGAATGAACTATATACGCACATACAATATTTATTACTTTTCGTGTATTAATATTAAAATTTGTTAATATGTATTATGAGCCATTATTGGTTGTTACATTAAAATAACCCAAATGCATATGTATGTTACACATCATCATCAATTCATGACCATCACATATTGAAACATACGAATATTTTGATGAATTTATAAATTTGTGCACATCAAGTAATGTGTGGTGTATTTTTATTTCCATAAAACATAAGATATCAGACATTTGAAGGTTATGGTCATGGTTGATGTTTTCATAACGTTGGTGTAACAAATTGTATTCATGACTTATATAATTACATGCAAATGATGTAGGTTTTTTAACCAAACAATGAATGGTATCCAAGTCGTAATTGTTTTTAATATTTTCAATTTTATATGTATTCTTGAATTCGTACAAATGTTTTTATGTTGGAAAGGAACCAATAAATACAATTTTTCTTTTGTTCAAATGCAAGACCAAGTTATACATGTTAGGGCATGTTTTTTAACATCAAAAATCAATTTATCTAATGATAATTTGTGGGAATGATGGATAGTTCTTCCTAATGCAAGTTGAACTAGAAATTGAATCCTTGTTATGACAAATGATTAGGTCTTATCAACTTTTATATCTTTGGTGATAGGTTCAGTTGGTGTCCATTTTAATTTGAAATGTTGTAATTGTAATAATAATTTTAAATTTTTTATTAATATTCCAATTTTAAAGTTTTGAAACATTTTTCATATTATGGTTTTATCATTATATGTTATTGATGTTTTAATTATATTGTCAACTCCATTGACAAAGCCATTAGATGTTGCATATTACCAACAAATAATGTAAAATGTAAACCTATAGTTTTGCTTGGATCTTTTGAAAATTTGTAAGATGGTAAGCATGATGGGTGATTAATGTTCATTGTTTTGAAAATAAATGTAAGACTTGATGTGTTAATGAACACATTTTCATTATGTTTTTTCACAATCTTATTTGTATATTATAAATGTGGAACAATTAAATTTATTGTTGGTTATTGATAACAATTTGAATGTATAAATTGGATATCTTTTTTTTTGTCAATATACAAAACGTATTCAAAGTTTATATGAAAAACATATTAAAGTATCACATTTTTTATTTAGTTCAAAACATTAAACATATGTTTACCAAAAAATTGATGCTAATGCATTAACATTATCCTTGACAATTTGAAAGATTCAACTATCTTTCATAGCTAGTGTTTGATAAAAATACTTGTCATAATGAGATCAAAACCACCAAAGAATTTGTTTTAAATATGTTTTATGGACCTTAGTTTATTATATATAACATTAAACATTAAAGCTCTAGCAGATGATATTTCATTTATCACAACAAGTTGTAATTATTCATATCGGCATGTAAGCTTATTTAAGTGTCTGTTGATAAGTTTGGTAATTTAAATAATGATTGTTAAACATATATCTTACTTGTGGATGTCATGAAAAATTTAACCTTAGTTTTAGTTAAGTATGAATATATGTTTTTATTATATTATTGTAATAATATTAGAATTATAAGTTTCAATGTAACACCTCTTATGTTTAAAAAAAACAAATTGGTGATTAAGGTATCATTTTTTTGATTCAAAATGTCATCATATATCACTAAAAAAATTATTGTCGTTTACAACCAAAAAATCAATTATTATATTTCCTAAACCATTATATCATTAATTATAACATAAGATATTTCAAATTTTATGTGTACAACGTTATAGTCATGTATTAATGGTGCATTTAATTAGTAGATGACGACAAGGTAATTTAGGATGATGACATCATTTTTTCATTACAATTTTTTATTCGTATCACATCCATTAATAATGACAAAGTGATGTGGATGTTTGAGATATCATTTGAAAATATGACCAAGATAAATTCATTTAAAATGTAATTAAAAAGTGATTATGAAAATGACATGGATTTAATTTATAATTAAATAATGACTATGAAAATGATATGGACAAAATTATGTGTGAATCCATAAACAACATGATCATGAAATTATTTTAGATTAATTCAAAAATGACATCAATCATTTAATATGGGTATAAATAAACATTAGGTACTATGGCATGACTAATTTGCAACTAGGTGTTTAAATTTGGGTTTCAAGGCAATTGTGTGGTAGTTGATTCTATATAATATTAAACAACTAAATTACAACTTATAATGCAATTATCCAAACTTCACACAACCATTATCATGTTGTCATAATTATGATAAATAATTTTGAATTGCATTCGACATCATTATTTATAAACATGAAATGGATTTAAAACTTTAAATACATTTACATTCCATGTTGAAGAATATATTACAAAAAAATTAAAAAATGTTTATATCAAAAAACAATTGAACTATGACTTTAAACATAATATCCAAGTTAAATACAACAAATGTTTTTTTATTTAAACGAAAGGTCATATCATAAAAATGATCACCCACAATAATCAAATATTGTCATTTAAAACACTATGTTTCATAAATGAATGTTTTATTCTATTTTTGTTGAAATGGAACTTGAGCCATGTAATTTTTTCAATGCACCTTATCTATATGAAATATGCCATGTTATGACATTTAGTTCCACATGTGAAATGAAATTAGTAGCATATCATAACATTATAATGTAAAAAATATGTAAATAATCCTTTCAATTTGAATAAAACTAATTTATAATTATATTGCCACTAACATGCAACTTATTTATCATTAAAATGCAATGTATAGAACATTAATACAAACTAAATTATAATTTGTACACTTGCAAATATAATCAAATATTGTAATTACAATAAAGTAAATTGAATTATAATCTTAGGTACTTTTGAATAAATCTTACCTTGTGTACATAATTTTGATGTACATCCAAAAACAAAAACCTTCAACATTAAGAGTAAGAGCAAGAACCTTCAACGTCCAAAAACAAAAGTAAGAACCTTTAATATCCTAAAATAAAAATAAAAACTTTCAACATCTAAAATTAAAAGTAAGAACTTTGAACATCCAATAGTAAAAACAATAACCTTTAGCATCAAAAAATAAACTTAAGAACCTTCAACACTTAAAAATATGAGCAAGAACCTTCAACATTTAAAAGCAAGAATAAAAGCTTTCAATCTTTATAAGAATAATACAGTGCATACATTGAATTGTATAAATATATATCTTGCAACTAATTTGCAACTATAATACAACTCCTTGATTTTATAACATAACATATTTTTAATTTATTTGTTGTATTTCCATGGGACAATTGCAATGCAATTGTATTAGTTGTTTTAGAACTCTAATTATAGAATAGTTTAGTTGTTGTAGACACAATTTTTCATAGTTATGGCGGATGGTGTGCAAGTAAATTAAAATGTTGTTTAAAATGTTTGTACAGGACTAAAGATCCTATGGTCAAGATGGTTGACAAAAAATGAGCATGTTTATTCCATTGGCTTTAGTCTCTTAACAGACACATTAAACAACTAATTGCATTATAGTTCCATGATCAACACAAAACCCTATATTATAAGTTTAAAAAAACCATGTCCTTGGAGGAAGTTGACTTTCGATATGCTCATTTGGTGTTAGTGGTATTTGTCAGGAGTTGCCAATGAAGGTGCCATTCATGAGCCCAACAATTGGCTCAACTTTTGGCACTTTCATGTGTAACAATGGGGACGCTTCATGTTGGACGTAAGTTCTTCCATAATATTTCGTCTATCTTTCATCTATATTTCCTAAACCCTAACTTCATTCCTTTTATGTCCATGTAGAATTTTTCTTTGGAAGAGGAAATCGACATTCTGATTTTTAATTTATTTGAAACAATCCATAACATTTGGTTCCAACATTATGGGAAAAGAAGGTATTTGCTTCTTTATTGCAATCTCTAATGATTACATGCGAACATTCAAGCAATCGTAATTATATTATGCCTTTTTATAAGGTGGTGCATTTGGGATTGGTTTAGACAATAATGAATTGTGATTGCATAAGTCAAATTAATTTGAGGAACCAATGCAAATTATTGTTGTAATTGCAAAGTACACTTTAAGCTCTAGTTTTTCAGCTAAAATATCATAATTGGAAGGTGAAAAATTGTTATGACTAGCCAAACGTAAGGAAGACCTTCCACTTGGGTCCAAAACATATTTACATTAACATGATTAATGAACTTCTTTCATCCAAAAGTGGCCAATTAGCTCCAATCAACTAGTCGTTATGGATGTGGGGGAGATCACTTGCCCTATGCTTGTTGTCATGCACAATGGTGCAAAGGTCTTTGAATGCCTTTGCGGTGAGGGCATTTGGCGAATTGAATGTTATCCCCCCAAATCCAACATTCACTATTCAATGTTGCAAAAATACACTAAGCAATATTGTAAAACCAAAATCATTTCAAAACAAACAAATTGTGGTATTCCAATTCCATGTTATGTTGGTGAATAATCTACAACCAAAGGTGCATCAATTGAGTTACATAAAGTTTTGATTTTGTCACAATGACTTTAATCATTGTATGGGAAGGACAAGCAAGAAATATGCATTTGATAGGCCAACCTTCCTTTCATTATGGCATGTGCAAGTAAGGACAAATTTCATTCAAATCAAGGTGCTAGCATTAGAAGAAGCTAAAATCTTACTCTTGGAGAAGCTAAGATGTCCCTTCATCAATCAAATTGGGGACGATAGATTTAAACCTTTAAACCAACCTTTCACATGTTACCCTTCGAATCTTTTTAGTGATGCTACTTTTGCCCATTTTTATTAACCATTAGATCTAAATGTTTGACCCAAGTCAAGGAATTGGAAGAAGATCTATTATCTTGGCACATTCAAACTATCCATTTTCTTTAAAAAATAAATGGAAGGTGGGATGAACTTTTGAAGCCACATTATTTGACTCCCACAATTAGTCCTCTTCTAGGATATGGATGGATTTATCACCTCTTCTAAAGATAGCTAAAAAATCCTAAGCAATATGAGGTAACAATTAATGATTACTTGGCTTGTAGTTGCATGGATTTTTTTTCCATGATGTTTGTGTCCTTTAGTAGGTGAAAGCCATGGGTGCAATGTAGGCACATGTATTACATTTTGCAATACATTATGTTTTGTGGGATTAAATAATCATTCATCCATTATCCATCCTAGAATTAGAATGAGGTTCATAGATTATTACGTCGTGTCAAAGTCTTGGAGTTGAAGTAGGTTGTAATGTCATTTAACAAGGGGTTAAATAGAATTATTATGTATTATGTTGTGTCAAAATACATTGTGTTGCGGAAATAAAAATATTATTTAGTAAGTTGTGTGGAATACACTAGTCATTGATTTTTCAAGCATTTTCCCATTCAATCATTATGTGAACTTTCCACATTTGACTTACTATGTGACTCAATTGAACTTATACAAGTTATTATTTCACCCTCTTACATTGTAGAATTTATTTTTGGAATTTCACCTTTGACACCCTTTTTCATGGATTAACTTTGACATGAAAATTGTGCAAATTTGGTAATTTCCATTTTTCATAACTATTTTTGGAATTAATTTCATCCATATCATATATTTTCAAAATTTTTTAAAAATCATCCAAAAAATCATCTACTTCCATTTATCATCCAAAAAGTTCATTGATGTTGAACTTTCATCCATTTTGTAATTACATCCATGTACATTTGGTAATTTTTTCCCCTATATCATTTTTACATGGCATGAAGATATTCTAAGAATATATTTTCCCAACCAAAAAAAATTCCAAACAGATCATTCTTACTCATGGGTTCATGTTCACAAGCTCTTGCCCACATGCTCACTTCGTAACATCGTTGTTACAAAAGCCATTGGTAATGAATTGTTGTATAACAAATTTTAGCCTCTTCCAAAGATGTTACATTCTTTTAATGATAGCAAAGGGCCTTTTGTTGATTATAAAGGTCAGGTTTGAACAATTGTTTAGTATGGCCACTCAACAATTAAGTCTAATGGAATAAACATATTCACTTTTTGTCAACCATCCTACTAATTGGATCCCCAAAACTATAAACAATTCTAACAATATTCCACTCCTTACCTCCATTAATTGACATTTTGAAAACAAATTTTTTTTGCCCATAAATTGGCCAAGAAAACAACATTCTTTAATGTAATCATAATGACTATTGAACCTCAATTGAAAAATGTTATCACATGTAACCATTACTAGAAAACCAAGTCCTATTCTGCTACACAATTCCATTCAAATCCAATTTTAGTGGAATGGGATTGGTCCATACCACTGCACCTTGGATGTAGTGGATTGGTCTAATAAATTAGTGCACCCAAATCCAATTTCAATGGAATCATTCTAATGTTATTCCACCATACATTAGATGTAGTGGATTAATCCACCAAATCTAGCTCAAAACTCTTAAAAACACATTTTTTTCTTTTAGACCCCTCCTACTTCCATAGTTCATAACTTCTTCAACTCCTATGAAAATCGAGTGATCTAAAGTGTTATGAGAGTGCCACCTTAAGCTTTATAATTCATCTTTAAACTCTAAAGGCAATAGAACAACATATATGGATTGTTTAGGTGTTTTCAGAATAAATTTTTAAAGTTGTTTGTCACAACCCTAAACTTTGGTTCATGACCAAGGCAAATGCATGGAAAGGTGCAGGCTAAAAGTGTAATTTGTGAATCACATTTGCATTTTTAGGAATGTGAGTACTACTACAAAAGTGGGGTGTAGTTCATTAGCCTACATCACTATGGGATCTCAAAAATGAAATAAGTTCATTGCATTTTACTAATTTCACCCTAGTGAAAGTTATTTTATTATAATATCACTATGTAAACATCATGTTTTATTACTAGTTAACATAATTCACTATATAATTTATTGTAATAAATAGGTTTAATTTTATTTTAAAAAAATATTTTATATATGCTACTTTATGATATATCCTATATTATTTTAACCTACTTTAGTTATTCTAACTTATACCTTATGTTATTATAGGTTATTATAAAATCTTGTACCCTAAACTATTATACGTTATTTTATCTCAAAATATTTTAACTAGCTTATTATAAGATTTTAAATTATTTTAAATTAAATTATTCAACTAACCTTAGGCTACACCTTATATTACTTTATTTTAAGTTAATATATGTTATTTCAAGTTATATTTTAAGTTATTCAAGGTCATTCTACCTTATGTTATTATAACATATTTTATCTTAAGTATAATAACATAAATAATAACTTATGAAAAATAATTAAAAATACCCTACAATATAATAACTACCAATAACCTATGATATTATAACATAAAATATCCAATAATAATTTGTTATAAGAAAATCACCAATAGTTGTAACATAAGATATAATAAGCAAAAATAATTTGTAATACAATAACCACTAATAGAATAGCCATCAACAGTCACCAATAAAATAACCACCAATGGTTTACAATGGAATAACCATTAATAGCCACTAATATAATAACATTAATAACCACCAACAAAATATCCACCAATAGCCATTAATATAATAACATTAATAACCACTAATAAAATATCCACCAATATCCATTAATATAATAGCCAATAATAACCACCAATATCCACCAATTGAATATTCACCAATACCCATTAATAAAATACCAATCAATAATAATTAATATAATAACCATTAATAACTACCAATATCTACCAATTGAATATCCACCAATAGTCATTAATATAATAACCACCAATAATCATTAATATAGTAACCATTATTAACTACCAATATCCGCCAATTAAATATCCACTAATACCCATTAATAAAATAACCACCAATAATCACTAATATAATAATCATTAATAACCACCAATATCCACTAACAAAATATCCACCAATAACCATTAATATAATAGCCACAAATAGTCATTAATATAAGACATTAATAAACATCAATGTCCACCAATAAAATATTCATAAAAAACCATGAATATAATAATCACTAATAATCATTAATAGAATAGCCACCAATGGTCATTAATATAATAATAATTAATCGCCATCAATAAAATAATAATAATAGCCATTAATAGAATAACAACCAATAACCATTAATATAATAACAACTAATAACACTACTAGAAATGTTGTCTTTTGCAACTTGTCTTATGCAACCAAAAACTCCCACATGCAACTATTTTAGAATTGCATGTGACATGTGTAGTTACATGCGACATTTTTTAGTTGCATGAGACAAGTTGCAAAAAACAAAATTTCTAATAGTGTAACCATTAATAAAATAACAATCAATAACCATTAATAGAATAACCACTAATAACCACTAATAGAATAAACAATAATAACCATTAATAGAATAACCATTAATAGTCATTAAAAGAATAGACAATAATAACCATTAATAGAATAACCACTAATAACCATTATTAAAATAAACATTAATAACCATTAATAAAATAGACATTAATAACCATTAATAGAATAACCACTAATAACCATTATTAAAATAAACATTAATAACCATTAATAAAATAGACATTAATAACCATTAATAGAATAACCACTAATAATCATTAACAGCCACCAATAGCCATTAATATAATAACCATTCATAAGCACCAATATCCACCAATAGAATATCCATCAATAACCATTAATAAAATAACCAACAATAACCATTAATAGAATAATCACTAATAGCTATTAAAAGAATAACCACCAATAACCATTAATAATCACCAATAACCATTAATAATCACCAATAATCATTAATAACCACCAATAACCATTAATAATCACTAATAACCATTAATAACCACCAATAACCTGAATAAAATAACAACTAATAACCATATATTATAATTGTTTATTATTATTAAAAATAATCTATGGTGAAATAATTTATAATAGACAAAAGTAACTTAAGGTGAAATAACCTACAATAACCTAAAATTATCAATAATAACATAAGGTGAAATTGCCTTCAATAACCAAAAGTAACCAATAATAGCCCCACATAATTTAAAATAACATAAGATGAAATAACTTAAAATAACAAAAAAAAAATTATAATAGTTACAAGTAGCCTAAATTGAAATAATTTACAATACCAAAAAATAACATAGAATAGTCAAAAAAACTTATAATAGCCAGAAATAGCTTAAGATGAAATAATCTAAAATAACCAAAAATAGCCGAAGGTGAAATAATACAAAATAACCAATTTTTTTGAGAATAACCATAAATAATGTAGGGTGAAAGAATTTAAATTAATGAGAAATAACCATATAATAATTGAAAGTAGTTTAACATAAGTAATATTATTATATTAACAAAAAAATTATCCATTTATTTGTATTTTTTTTCAAAAGAATGGTCATTAAAATGTTATTGAATAATGATACTCAACTATTTTTTTGTTCAAATGATTTTACACTTTCAAAAATAAATAAATATAATTACGTACATTATTGAATTTTTAAAATAAATAAATTCGAATCATTTCATTTGAACAAAATTTCAATAACATATGAATTTTCAAAGTTTATAATGTTTTAAATGAAATATTTAATAAATAGAATGTAATTTTATATCCTAAAGCAAACGTGCTGTCTGTCTGTCTATTTGTTTGTCTGTGTGTTCGTCATAGACACCCACCCACTGGACCCGCTGGCGGCCCGCAGCAATAGCTCGTTGATTTGTGGCCCCAGATGGTTGTGTGAGAAGTGAATCCGCGTAGCGCCTGGGATTTGGGCAAGAGGCCAAAAAAAACAGCGCAATATTTCGCACACACGCACGCACATATGCATGCATGCGCGGTTTCCTCATCCAATGCTCTCTTTTCGCACGCACACGGGGACCCACCCACAAATCCTCGCGAGCGGGAGGATTTCTGGCCGCGATTAGGATTTGGGAATTTCGATCTCCTCCTCCTCCTTGCTACTGCTACTGCGTGGATTCCTAACAAAATCTCTCCATAACAAAATTTTATTAAAAAAAACAAATGCAAAAAAGGAGATTTTTGCTTTGCACTTGGGTACCAAACAGAACATTTTCAACTACGCTTACATTTCCAGGCCGTTATCTTCTATCAGCGCCACACGAATTGTTCCTGACAATAGTGGCCTTTTTTGTTGTTGTTTGTTTCTCGCTATGGCTACTGCTAAGTGCTGCCAATTTGTTTAAGCTTCCAGAAAGCCAAAAGCTTCAGGATTCATACACAAAACAGACACAAAAAGAAACACAAACAGAGAGACACATAGAGAGAGAGAGGTGCATGATTTTGGGGAGGGGTTGATATGGCTATAAAGCGGTTGATGATGCATCAGAAGCTTACAGGTACAAGAATGGTGGTGAGTAGAGCAACAGTGCTACAACCTAGGATTACAACAGCAGCAAAAAACAGAAGAGGAACTAGTAAAGATGGCGAAGGAAGAAGCGAGGAGAGTTTGGCATGCGCTAGGAAGGTGGTAGTGAGCAGACGTTGGGCTGCTTTGGTATTGCCTATTGCTGCTGCTGCTTCTTTTACTACTACTACATTATTTTTAGTTTTGCCATCACCACCACCTCTATTGTTGCCTCATGTGCTTGCAGAAGAAACATATTCCAGGTACACCCAATTGCGTGCTATGATCATGGATGCTAAGTTCCTCTCTGAAAGAAAGAAAGAAAATTCACTCCCTTAGAACTTCTTACATAGCACATAATCAGAAAATCAAATTTGTTATAAGAAGTGGGTCAAGAAACAGACATCTGGTAATGGGTTGTCAAGAAGAATTGATGTTGTTGGTTGTGGCAATGCAGTAAGGAAAAAAGGAAAGAAGGAAGGAAAGAGAAAAAAAATTGATGTGGGTTGCAGCAATGCAGGAAGCAAAGAGGAGGAGGAGGAGGGGGGGGTTGTTGGGTGGAGCTTAGGTGTGTCACGGTTCCTGGACTTTGTGTACAATGAAGAGGGCTGAACAGCAGCAAGCATTCAGGGAACGGGATGCCTCTGCCAAGCGTGTTGCCATGGTAGCCCAGTCTGCTGAACAGCAGTAGGTAATCAGGGAACGGGATGCCTCTGCTAGGCGTGCTACCAGGGCAGCCCAACTTGCTGAATAGCAGGCAGTTAGGAAACGGGGTGCCTCTGCCAAGCGTGCTGCCAGGGCAGCCCAACCTACTAACCAGCGACAAATAGTCAATTGAGGGGCTCGCATCCGACGAGCTGAGAAGCAAGCCCTGCACATTGCGGATGAGGTGGAGGGGTTGGTGGTACACTCATTGGGTGCCATGTCACATAGGTGCACACACTGTAATGCACTCCGCTTTGAGCACGAGAAAAAGTGCACCACTTTGTGTTGCGGTGATGGCAAGATGTTTGGGTTGAGCAATGCTTTCCCCGCCCCTGCACCTCAGCCACTCAGAGATTTGTTCACCAGTGTGCCCAGTGAGCACCAGCCTTTGCCACCTGCCACTAAGGATTTCAGGTAGAACATTTGTGCATACAACTCTGCATTACAAATGGCCTCAACGGGCCTGCACATCCATTCCCCGGAACAAGGGATCAGCATGATTGCCATCAAAGGGGTTGTGCATCACTTGTTGGGGCCTTTATAGCTCGGCATGATGTGCCACAATTCGCCCAGCTGTACATCATTGATTCCATGGATGCACAAGTCATAACACGCCTTACAACTTTGGGTGCTACGGGCGCTGCTTTGCATAAGCTAACTTTGGTGGGGCTATAGTAGATGTTGCATGATCACAACACATTTGTGCAGTGTTTCAAACAAGTCATGGACATGCCCGCACACGACTTGCCTCAATGGGAAGTGGTAATTAGGGTTGACGATAACATTGACAAGCGCCGCTATAATGCTCCTACCGCCCCCGAAGTGGCTGGGCTGTTGCCAGGTGAGGTTCTTCAACAACGTGTACTACTGTGATGTTTGTTGCCATCGCTCATTTGATGCAATGTTCTTCGTTCATTGACATAAATGTTGCTGCTCCTGCATAGGCGGCGGTGATGAGCCGGTTACAAGCAGGGACATCAAAGTGCGTGCACGCGGCGGCGAGCTATGGAGGATCAATGACCTACATCCTGCTTACGATCCGCTGCACTTTGTGCTGTTCCATCTTCATGGTGAGCCCGGTTGGTAGCCAAACATGCCCCATGCAACTGTTGCCCATGTCCGCCGGCGAGCTGTTGGCAGTGACGAGAAAGGTGATGCTAGGCATGTTGCAACATATGCAGAGCCAGCACAACCTGCATAGGATGATGGCAGCGAGGAGGAAGGTGATGTTGAACATGTTGCAGTAGATGCAAGGCCAGCACAACCTGCACAACACAAAAAAAATCACTACACGGGAGTGGGCTTGCTATCACATGCACGATAGGGACCCGACATCGCATGCCCTCTTTGTGTATGGCAAACGTTTGTATCAAGAGTGGGGTGTTGACTAATACAGCAAAGTGGAATCACAACGGTTGTTTTACATACGCAACAACCAGGGCCCTTTACGTGCTGCAATTTATGGTGGTGTGGCTGATGCTGTTGCCAATAACAACGCCAACACCAACAACCTGGGCAGGCTCATTGTATTGCCATCC